>ERZ778517.622-NODE-622-length-35754-cov-6.315527_pt1 | contig 35754 bp, 38 predicted proteins | sample MGYA00510341_ERZ778517 | MGnify/ENA primary metagenome ERZ778517 (study PRJEB29527, sample SAMN07138964) | mouse gut metagenome | material: feces | host: mouse | place: China:Nanjing | collected 2016-01-25 ...
CAAAGCCTTTGAAATATTCGATTTGATTGCCAAAGTAAACAAACTCCTGCACGGATCCGGCGGTGAACACTATTCCCGCCTTTGCAGGGTATCCCTCAAAAAAATGCTCCGGGAAGATGCCATCAGGGAGTTCGTCATGAGTTATAAATTCAGCTACACGGACAGTACCGCCACATCAACCTATCACAAGATACAGGCAAAACCGGAAATTCAGATACGGAAATAAATCACATCGGGGGAAATTAAAAAATTGACTTTGAACTGCCCAAAAGGTTTGACACAAAACTTTTGGGGGCAATGATGTATAAATGTCATCACTTTGAGGAGCGAATTGAATGAATTAGCCGTTTAATATCAAGTGTACCATCAGAAGTCGTATATCACGGATTTATAAACAGGTTACGAATTTTCCTCATTTATTCTGTCATAAATGTCTGTTGTTAACCTTTGAAGCGCTAAAAAATTCATTATAAAATAAATTATTGCAAAAAGGATTAATACAAAGAAAATTGTCCACCAGTTTAATTGAATCCCGTTCTTGGTCTGAAATACATATAAATTTAAATTCTCCACGGGTAGATAGCTTTCTCCGACAAACGCAAGCGTCGCTATTGTAAAATGCCACATAAAAGAATTTCTGATATAGGTTAGATTCCTTCTAATAATAGTTAAATAGTTTTTATTCCTGATATTGGATAAATTAAAAGTGACAATAAGACTTATACCTATTGAAAACATTATTCCGCATACAGTGTATAATGTTGACAATAAGGCATTATTCGGATGTATTATTTTGAAAGTTGAAAAAAATATGGCTATACATCCCAATATAGCGCCTCTAATTAATATATTCCTGATCCAACTCATTTATAAATTTCTCCATCTTTTGCCATAAATCGGGCTCACTTAAATTGCCGGAATCAGTTAATTCTATTTCTACACTTTTGGTTTTCTGAATGTCACTTCCCTTCAAAGTTCCATTGTTTTTTGTTTTTAAAATAACATTATCACATTCACTAACCGGCTTTAGTGTTGCTGCCATAAATTTACTAAAATCTTCCTTTTTCATGCCTTTAGGTCGGACAAATTTAATAAGAATTTCTGCAGTAAGAATTTCACTGTTCTTTATTTCTTCAAAGCTTTGTGTATCTACGAAAAATTCCTTTAATGCTTCAAATGCTATTTTCTTTATTCGAGTTTTAACTGTTCCAGTACCAACAGAAACATCGGATCTTACTGAATTATGTATAGAGGTATCCATAAATGATAAACTTTTCAGCTCATTTAAAGGAGTTGTTGATGGAAGTGAAATCACAGGGGATATTTCATATAACTTCTCTCGTCTTTCTTCTCTAAGTAACCAGTTAAGGTATGCTTGAAAACGAGTAATTGTATAATTTGAACGCAGGGTGGTAATAACATACTTATCATTCAAATAAAAATAATAGTGATCTTTTTGTATATAATTTGCCTCATTTTCTATATTTTCCAATTCGGTCATTCCAATCTTATTTCTATCAAATAGATTGTCAGGAATTGTATGAGATTCATTTGCAGGAGCTATACGAAGTATTATCCCCATAACGGCATAACCAGATCGTGCTTCATAATAGGAGATAAGATCTTCCTCTTTGTTCTCTTCTTCACTATTTAAGACCTTTCTCCGTTGTTGGGCTGTAGTATTACTTAACTTTTGAGAAAGAATATCTAATATTTTATTACTCGCTTCTGAAATTTGATTATTTTCAAATCTGAAAGCACGCAATTTGACTAATTTGGTATTTTTAGCAGCACACATATTTTGTCAATAAAAATTAATTTATTGACAAAATAAATGGAAATATTTGAAAATAATTAAGCTACGCCTAAAAAAAATGCCGGAGAAAACTCCCCGGCATTCTAACTATTATTCCAACCCTCTCAATTGCTCCCATGTCGGCATCATTTCCCGTAAGAGTTCGAGGACATAGAATCGACTGGCATCGGGAGAGTCGCCTTTTTCCTGTAAGGCGTTTTCGCTTTGCAAGAGTCCGATTAACTCATGGATGATGTTTAACCAATCTTCGGCAGACGATTGGGTTTTGAATTTGATAAGAAGCTGTCCTTTTTCAAATGTTACCATAGTTCAGCCCTCCCGTTAATTCGTTAGTAATAGCAATACGCAGTTCATTATCAGTAATCCGGCTGGTAAGCGCCAAAAGGCGAATCAGACGATTGCGGTCAATGCGGTTAATCAACCGTTTGCCCGTCAACCTTTTTGCTGGGGCAAGTGCCGGACTACCAAACAAATCCTGCTGCTTATCCATTCGTATTACAAGTTCCTCTGCCCAATCGCGAAACAATTTCGCCCGTTCAGACTTGATAAAGAACCCAAGTCGGATAATACCGCGCTTCGTCCACCAAATTTGATTAGGTTGTTTGGTTGGGGTGTTAGAAATACTAACACCCTTAACGTAATGCTTCCCTTCAATCAATTCATCTGCATGTTGTAACAAATGTTGCCTAATATTATACTTTGTTACCCCGTATCCAGAGGCTACCTGAGCACTATCCATAACATACTCATGTTTTGGATTTGGTAACACCTTAACTGTAACGCCTTCCATTACAGTCATTGGCAGTAAGTTGCCAGCTTCATTCTTATTGGAGTTCATATAATAAGAATTGTGATAAAACAGCAACGCCCACCGTAGGTGTGAACTCCACATACGCTGGGCGTTTGCAGTCGGTTCTTTCGTTCCGACCACCATAGCAGGCGTTGCCTTTATCTTGTTCAAAAAATATTCATTGATTTTGCCCAAGACTGGTATGTAGAGTTCAAGGGCAAATATACAACAATTTTCAACTTCTGTGATTCAAAGAACTTTTTTTCAAAATGCCAAATTTCTAATTTTTATGAATTAAGTAAAATGGCTACCTTTGTATAGAATAAATAATATGCTTATGAAGAACTTTTTTGACATTGATGAATATAGTGAAAATAATAGTTTTGACAATTATTCGGATTCCAGAAAAATACTTGATGAAGCTGATGAACGTAAATTTAGACAAGAAAATCGTCGTAATTTTCGTTTAGAGTTGATACTTTCGTGTATGGGTATTCTAATAGCTTTTGCAACTTTAATTGTTACGCTGTTTAAGTAAATATCCATAACTTATTTATTTCCCTCAAACATTATCTCCAACTGCTTTCCGTCCTCCCGTTCCTCCGGCTCTCTCGCCTTGCAATACTTCAAATAAGTCCGGTAACAGATACCGAATCGGGGATAAATCTGCGTTTTCCACACCTGTTTATGACATTTGGCGTGGTTTTCAGGTTCATAATACCGGGCTGTAATCTCCTGTATTAATCGCGCTCTCAAATAATATCCCTTTTTATTATATGCCATTGGCGAAAAATCCCTATATTTGCAATTGCTACACTGCCTTGTTTGTCGGGATTTCTCGCTTTCAGGGCTTTTTTTATTTCATCCGGTTCACCAGCATACACTCCATCGCTTTAATGATTTGCCCCACTTCCTCCTGCGTGCATTGCTTCAGGGGCTTCTTGGGTGCGCTGTAATATTTCAGCCACCTGCCCAACCTTTCCGGATCAGCCACGGTCCGCCCCAATTGCCGGTGAAACCTTGTCCACCCCAATTGGTAGCAGATAGAGAGAACCCGGCGGTGTTGCGGATTTTTAAAATCCGCCCAGCCCCAACGTTCATCACTGCTAAGGTCATTCGTTACTTTTCTGAGTTCGTCACTATTCAATTCCACTATGGAACTCACCGGACGCTTCAGACACTCTGCGCAAACGTCATGCCGCTTTTCCCACAAACCCCGCTCATTCAAGGCAGCAGCAAAACGGCGCTGTTCGGAAATGGTTGGCTTCATCATACTGGTATAAATTAAAATTCATTGCTCCCGGAGGTGGAGTCGGACCACCTCTGCGACCATCCGGGAAAACCACCTCTATGCCTCCGTCATGCCGAGCGGAATGCTTTTCCAGGCTCCGTTTTCATCTTTCGCCTCCGCCCGGATAAACGTTTTGGAAGGCGTCGGTTTATAAGCGTTGGCAATAATGGCAACACCTTCAATGAAACGCGGGTTTCCGGAACGGTCTGCCATTTGCCGGAGTTGCATCACCCGACTCGGCTTCAGGGAACCTTTCTGGTCCTTTGCCAACAGTTTCATTACCGTATCGACCAACATCCGGCTGTTATCGTCCCGCGCAAGCCCGGAGATATACTCCTTCACAATGGCAATCCCGTCGTTCACCGTGTCATCGTAACTATCCACCATGTAGTAGCCGAGTGTGATCCGACGTGTACTGTCTGCATTCATGAAAGCATGGCTGCCCTGGTTCTCCTTTACGTCATACAATTTCCTTTTCATCTCCAGTGCTGTGGCAAATTCGTCATACACCTGTTTCTTTTGCTCTGCCAGCTTCCCACTGATTTCTTCTAAGAAGGGAAACACCTGGTCTACTTTTTCGCGGACCAGTTCCTTGTATGCCAGTCTCTCTACTTCTTTTTGTCTCAACAACTCTTTTTCTGCCTCTAAGGCTTCCTGAGCCAACGCCTGGCGTTGTTCCGAGGTCAAATCTTTTAAATCCATAATCATTCGCTTTTTTTGTTATCGTAAGGAAAAATACTCACTGTCAATTCTTTCTTTACCATGCCGGAACCTCCGCATATCCGGCAGGGTTCATACTCATATTCATGTTCCACGCTCCGGCCGACATAAACACTCTTTTTGCCGCTTCCTTTGCACTCTTTGCAGACGTCCACTTTGACGTACCGCGCTACCGAGGTAGCCTTTTGCTTGTGTAAAAACTCGTAACTCATATCCTTTATTTTAAATCAGTTAATAACCCGTATTTATAAAAAAAACCTTCCGCCAACGCCCCGGACATTTCCCATTTCAGTATTCCGTCCACTGTCATTTTTGACTTTTGCTTCTTCCGGTTCCATTCCACTGTTACCCGCTCAATCCCGTTTTCTCCGATTTGCCACCGGGTAACACATACTACCTCCCGGAATACCCTTGTTTTCTTATTCATGGCAGACCTCCTTTTCCAACAGTTCATCCTCCAGCCTTGCCGGCAAATAAACCTTTTTAAAATGCTCACACAACATCTCATAATACATCCCGAATAATTTTCTGTTACCCGGTTTGAGTTCCCGATTTTCTATCTTCTGCACACAATTTGCATCGACAATATTCCTTTGCTCACGCAGCCACTTCCAATAACCGGCATGGCGTTTCAGTTTCATGGCATCCGCCGAAGTGTATGACGTTTCTGCCGCCAGGCATCCGGCCTCAAACAACGCTGTATTATAATCTTCCGGGCTGATGCCTAAAATTTTGCAGGTATCCATATCAAAATAGCGTTAATTGTTTTTCTCTGGCACCGAACAGAACCCGGTCAACAGGAACCGGTAAATAACGGCTGACCACATTTAAGCGCCCACCCTTAAAGAAGCATTTCACGTCAGAAGCATGCAGCAAGTCTTTTCCCCAGCTTCCCGCAGGCACACCAAGTTTTTCTCCGAAATTGACCATGACAATAACCAATTTCCTTTTGGCAAACACTTCCCGCAGTTCTTTCAATTGTTCGTCCGTAAAATCCATATATTTCACCGAATCGATAAACACAGCCCTATATCGGTTCTTCCGGATGACATCCACCATCCGGCCGAACTTCAGTGAATTACCGAAAAACAACTTCGGGGCATTGATATTCCATTCCTTGATCCGGTCCCGGAGCGTTTGGTTTATCTTTTCCTCATGGCTGTTATAAAGTGTTTTCCCGACATACTTGGCAAAATAATCCGCAAAACGGAGGGCAAAAACAGATTTTCCACTGCCGGAATGCCCGTATAGGGTCATGACAAACCGGCTTTCACATTCCCCCAATAGATGGTTATATTCTCCCAGGTCTAAAGTGTCGTATTTCTTTTCCCGGATCGTCTTTACGTTGTATATATCCCTTGCCATATTTAAACAGGTTTTAAACGGAGTTTAACATGCTTTTCCGTATTCGTTTTCATACAACTCACGGGTAATTTTGCATCCCTGTACATCAGCGGAACGTTGCAAGCTGACTAAAGTGTCACTCAAATCCCCGTAATTATCGGATTCTTCACAAACCCGGTTCACCACATAACGGTCACCTATGCCGATTTCCCTGCAAATTTCTTTTACAGCCATTTCGCTGACGGATGAAAGGAACACCGTCTTTGAACCCGACATAAAGCGACGGAAAACCTGCGGGACGATATCCAGTCCATTATCCCGCTGCCGTTTCATTTTCCGGTACCAGTTCGGAGTCCCCATAACCATAAAGGCACACTCGCCTTTCACATTATCGTAAATGGCTTTCAGACGTCCCCATGCCGGCAGTTTCAAATTTTCAGCTTCATCGAACACCAGGATAGGACGTTGTCCTCCATCGTTAAGCATTTTAATCCGTTTTTCAATGATTTTCCGGATTCTCGTCTGGGAAAGGTTTTCTGCATCTTTTACACCCAACGTTTCGGCGATGTAATACACAAAATCCCGCAGGTTGTAATCATTGGCGCAACGCATGACAAACGTGCCTACCGGATACTTTATTTTCATATCTTCCGCAGTGAAAGTTTTTCCGGTACCCGTTTCGCCAATTATTGTTTTTACAGTTGCCCCGGTTTTGGCTTCAACAAAGGCACTTTCAATGTCCAGATATTGCTCCGTTTCAAACTTTCTCCAATACCCCTGTTTCAACTCCAGACCGATGAAGGTTGCAATCCGTTCAAAATACACATCCTTGATTTGGACTTTATTGAAAACAAAATCTCCGGATTCGCACCCTTTGACCATAGCGTCCAAATATCCGACATTCACGCGGACATCACGGGCGAATTTGTTTTGACTGTACGTTTTTCCGCCGCCGGCGATGTCCTGGCTTAAAATATAAGCCTGCATGCCTTTTATGACCTGCCTTTTTTGTTCTACTGTTAATTCCATAATACTTATTCATTACTATCGGTTAATATTTTACTCATTGCATCACGTTTCCTGCGCAGATAGGCTTTCCTATCTTCTACCGGAGCATCGGAAGCGGCAACGGCTTCCTCCGGTTCTTCGATACCATCGCAATACATGTCCGTTTCCGCCCGATGAAGAGTTTCTTTGTCAAACCATCTGTAGCCCAGTTTCAGCACCTCTTCCGAATCGCCGAAATCGGCGGCAGCCTGACGGCGGGTAATTGCCTGGCGTTTTTGTTCTTTCTTAATCTCCAGCCGCTTGTTGATTTCCTCCCGTTCATTCTCCCGGTAGTCCTGTACGGCATAAGCCATCCTTTCCCGTTCGATCGCCCAGGCAACAAACCGGCGGCTGCCGTCCGCTTCTTCTTTGTACAAGGCTATCCGCCGGCGGTCTGTTGGATCAAACCGTACCCAAAACTCCTGCCGGATATATTTGCACGCAAAGTCCACATCGGGCGTATAGATGCCGGGAATCTCATCGTCTCGGAAATCAAATTCGTAATCTTTGATGACCTCGTAATACTTTTTTACCTTTCCTTCGGTCCAGACCAGTCCATCTTTCGTGTAAGTAGTCGGACGTTCGTTCCATTCCCAAAAAAGGTTTAGCCAGTCCCAGGTCGTAACCGGAGAAATCTCCTTATTAGTGCTCTCGAAATATTTTTCTTTGGGTGTCTTTCCGTCCGTTCCGGGGGTATTATTCATCAGGTGAAAGAAATATTCCTGCATTCGGATGGTTTCTTTCTTGTTTTTCAGACGGTCGCTCTTTTGCAGTTTTTCAATGAAGTCTTTATTGACCTTGCTGTTGATGGAGGTGGCAGTGATGTTCATTCCGGTAAATTCGTCCGCCGACCTCATAAAACCCTCCTGCAATGTCTTGAAGCACCTTTCTATTATCTTGCTCTGTCCGTTATTCGGCATAGCGGGAAAATGCAGGGTGTCCAGCCGTTTGTAATAGTTATTTGAACTGTCACCGTCATATTGCATCTGGAACGGCAGCACATAACCGGAGCGTTGAAGGGCCATCCGGAAAGCCCGTTGAATGCTTCCCGAATCTTCCTTTTCGCAAATATCCCAGCCCAACCAATAACCGGAATACCCGTCCACAATGGCATAAACGTTCAATTTTGCCGCCATTCCTTCCGGTGTCCGGTAATACAGGTTTACTTTCGTACCGTCCCCGCACCACACCGCATCACGCATCGACGGGCGGAACCGGAGTATGGTGTATCCAAAAACATTCTTCCAGGCTTCATAACCATGACGTGCCAAATACCACACCTGTTGTGCTTCTGGTATTTTTAGATTGAACTTTACACAGCTTTCGCTAATAGTGGCGGGTTTGCCGCCTTTGGTTGTCCAACCCATGCGGACAACGGCATCATTATACCAACCTGTCACCCGGTGATAGTCGGGTTTACGGGCATCGCTGTACAAATCAATCAAAACCTGCAATTGTTCGTCGCCTACTTTTTGCGTGCAGATATTTCCATACTTGCCGCTGATGAGCGACAGGATGCCGTCTTTTTCGTATGCCACCTGGTTACGATAACAGGAGGCGGCATTCTTTGGCAACCGGGCACCCTCCGTAAACATGCCCGCCGGGCTGTTGGCAATCCGGATGCAAATGTCCCGGTAGGCTGCCATTCCGGAAATGCCCAGTTTTTTCAACTCCTGTTTATGGTAGTCGTAAACATCTTTTCCCATCAGCCGGTACCATCGGCTTTGATACAACAACAGACTGACATATTCATCCGGCAATCCTGTACGCATTTCCTGGTAAAGTTCCCCGGTTGCGGCATTGAGACGTTCACGGGTAATCACATACCCGGAAAGGGTGTCTTTCTCCGACTGAATCACCGGGGGAAGGTAGGAGTGTATGGTGGCGTATTTCAGCCATTCTTCCACCTCCAGACCGTTGCAGATTTCTTTCCGGATTAATGCCTTGTATTTATCTTTCAAACCCTCATAGTGAATATAGACCGTATTCCCGATCTTGTGGTGTTCCCAGCAATGTACCAAACCTTGACGTTGGCGCAGTAAGCCATCTAAAAGTGTTCTTTTAGATACCCCGCATTTTTCCAATTCCGGGACAGTTACACAAATAATATTTTCACTAATACAAGGCATTAACTTCTTTCTTTTAGTTCCTGCCGGGGAATCGAACCCCGGAATAACCGTTCAGGAAAAATGTTTACATTTGTGAATTGTCTAACTTCAAAACATAAACATCATGAATGATGAAAATTTAAAACTGCTCATTGCCCAGCAGGTAGTCATTTTGAAAAGGTTGGAGAAATTGGAAGATAAAATCAATGGGCGTTTCCGGTCTGCTTCCGTCCAATCTTATGTGGATGAACTCCGGCGGGAGGCTGAAAAAATCATTACTCAAATTCGGAACTGGTAATCTTCCCAACTCTTTATTCCATAACAAGCCGGAGTAAAGAGTTGTTTTTTATAAAGAAGGATGCCAAATAACCGATATTCTACGAGGGTTCCTGCCAGGGTTTCTATGTAAATTGTATTTTCACCTTCTAAAACCGGGGTTTTTCTTATAATGGGGGTAATTGTTTTTGTCAGCATAATTTCAATTTTAAGTATTAACATATTCTTCTCTCATGGCGATCAGTTCCAGAGCGGCATTCTTTACCGGTTCTTTTAGTGTCCGTTCTCCTTTTAATTGGGCGCGAACTGTCCGTTCTGTATACAAGCCTTCCAGTTTCTCAGCTATCAACTGATAATCTTTCGGACGTAATTTTGAATGAATCTCTTGTGCTTCCATTTCTTATTCGTAGATTTGTGTTACTAATTCGACACAAATATAAACTATTGGTTATATATAATCCAAACATTTGGTAATATATTTTTATGGGAGATACTATTTCGGATAGAGTAAGATTGATAATCAAGGCTCTCGGATATAATAAACGAACCTTTTCACAGGCAATAGGACTCAGTAATGATGTTACTATTGGTAGGATTATCAATGAACAAAGAGAACCAAGCTATAAAATACTAAACAGCATAATTCAAACATTTGGTAATATAAATGCCAATTGGTTGCTCACAGGAAAAGGCGAAATGTTGTATGGAAAGAATGGTAACCCGGAGGTAGAGGAAAATGCGTATCTAAATGCGTATCCGGATGCGTACCCGTCCTCTCAAAATTGCTCTTCTAAAACTGATGGGGAAAAAAAATATACACCTGAATATACACCTAAATATACACCTATTCAAATAAACTCATCAAAAACATCATCTTTTGCTGTACCGTTTTATGATATTCCAGTCTCTGCTGGTCCGTTAGGAGTTCTTACATACAGCGAGGGGGCGGTGGAGCCTGATGGCTATATTGATATGGAAATCTTCCGGCGGTGCGATGCGATCCTGCCGGTGATAGGGGTTAGTATGGAGCCTGAAATCCATTCCGGTGATTTGGTAGGCATCCGGAAACTGGACTCATACAACTGGGAATACATTGAAACAGGCAAGGTTTACATGATTGTGACCACCGAGGACAGGATGATAAAGTACATCAATAGGGCGGACGATTCCGACTATATTATTTGCTCCAGCCCCAACTACCACGACTTTAAAATCCGCAAGGCTGACATCTTGGAGATATACCGTGTAATAGCAAACATCAGGGCGTTATAAACTTATTCATACAATACAGATTAATGCCCATTTAATCTCCATTTAAACTGTTGGAATTATACCTATCAGGCAATAACGCCATGTAATGAGAAGAGAAAATTATACCAAACTTATACCTTTTTATACTTTTCGTTTTGTCGCCCTCTTTTTCTCAATATTCGGAATCCCCTTTATTTTAAGGCATTCCAGGGACTTTTTACTGAAACAGCATTTATACTTTTCGTTTTGCCCCCCTCATGACAGGCTGTGAGAATGATACTATTACATACAGCGGTCCGGACTTCGTTTCGTTTTCGGAAGCTACCGTTTCCAAAGCTATCCGTGCCGGTGAAGACGGAATTATTTCAATTGAAGTCGGATGTGCCAACAAAAGTAGTGAGGACCGTACGTTTACCGTGGCTGTTGATGCAGCCAATACGACGGCGGTAGAAGGAACGGATTTTGATTTTGTATCCAAGACTGTGAAAATTCCGGCAGGTGAGTATGTCGGAAAACTGCAGATCAAGGGAAATTATGATAATCTGACTCCGGAAGGGGTGACGTTGACCTTGAAATTAAATGCTGATGAAGGCATGATTCAGGAAGGAACGACTACCGTATGTAAATTGAGCTTGAGCCGCTTCTTTGAATTCAATATGGATTGGTTGGAAGGAGATTGGTTGGCTGCTGATACCCAAAATGGAGAACCGGATGGTGATCCTTATGGTATGGAGATAGAACAAATTAATGGAGATACGATTGCAATCAAGGGGATTTGGGGTACATCTGCTGTTTTGAAAGGAATTGTTGATTGGGATAATTCTCAGATACAAATCCCAATGGGTCAGTATATGTATACGCATAATAGTGGTGGACCTATGTACTTTTTTAATGTACAGGGCTCAAGTTTAGTAAATGGGCCTGTCATTTGTGAAGTTAGCTATAAAGGTATCGTAACGGGGACTTATGGTGTTTTGAATGCAAGTTACAGCGGTTGGTTTCCATTTGTTACAACTATGGAAAAAATGGAAGAGTAGAAATATTTTTCTTTTTGACATGATGTGATGATATAGGCTGTCGGACGAAGGGATGACAGCCTATTTTTTTAAGATGAGTGGTTAAATTCGGAGGCTATATGAAAAAATTATTTTTGATTTCTTTCTTTTTCGGTTGTATCTGTGTTCTACGGGCACAGGACGTAAATAGTATCAACTCTACGATGAATAATTTCCGGTTGAGCATGTTGCCGGAGGTTGCTTCTTTTGAGACGATTGGCCGGTATTATGATGGTAATCCTTTTTTGGAGAGTGAGTGGCTTGCCGGACGGGTGGTGATGGAATCCGGACAGGTGTTGGAGTATCCGATGAAATATTTTGTGTATACGGACCAGATTTTGTTGAAGAATGAACAGGATTCCATTCGCAGTCTGAATTTGTCGGAACAGGTCCGGAATGTGAAAATCGGAGACCGTATTTTCGTTTACGACGAATATTACTGGGGAAGTAAGATGAAAAAAGGGATTCTGGAATTGCTTTATCGGGGTACTTTTGGTAATGTTTTTTTGCTTCATACCTGTAAAATAGAGAAAGGCAGGGAGGCCAACGGCTATCAGGAACGCGAAAAGGATGCTTTCCGGCAGCAGCATACCTTATATTATAATATAGAGGATGCAGAGATAACTGCGTTGCCCCGTACTAAGAGGGATTTTTTCCGGATATTCGGAGTTTATGCGGCCAGGGTGGAAAAATTCTGTAAAGAAAACAGGTTGAAAACTAATCCGGAAGATATGCCCCGGATTTTTACTTACTACGATGAATTGAAAAAAGAAGAAAATCAATAAAGTTTGCTCCGTTTGATGAGGTAGGGAAGCAGCACTTCGCGGAAGCCTTCGTTGATGTCCGCTTCTACGAAATCGATGTGATATTGTCCGCAGCGGAGTTTGATTTCCTGGTAAAATTCCTTGATTTTTTCCTTATAGGTTTCCCGGATTTCGTTGGGCGAAAATTTGATTTCCCGTCCGCTTTCCATGTCGATGAAGATATGGGGGCGGTTGGAGAATTCAAACTGTTCTTCCATGCGTTTGTCTTTGACATGAAACAGAATGATTTCATGTTTATTGTAGCGTAGGTGTTGCAAGGCGGAAAACAGTTCTTCCGTATTGCCGTTGGAGAACATGTCGGTAAAGATGATGACCAAAGCCCGTTTGTCGATACTGTCGGCCAATTGGTGGAGCACCTCTGCCGTAGCGGTCGGTTTGTTCAGAGAGACGGCATTTTCCCGCAGCAGATTTTGCAACAAGGCGTATTTCATCTGGGCATGGGTGGGAGAAAGCCTGGAATCCGTCAGTGTTTCGATTTTATCCGAAAAGAGGCAGATGCCGGAAGCATCGCGTTGTTTGCGGAGCATGTAAATGAGTGATGCGGCACAATACACCGAAAAATGAAGTTTGGAGATCTTGTTGTCCGATTTGTAAGGAAAAAGCATGGAAGAAGAGGTGTCCAGTACGATATAAGAGCGTAAATTGGTTTCCTCTTCATACTGTTTGACAAAAAGTTTTTCCGTGCGGGCGTAGAGTCTCCAGTCTACGTGTTTGGTCGATTCTCCGTTATTGTATACCCGGTGTTCTGCAAATTCGACCGAAAAACCATGGTAGGGGCTGCGGTGCAATCCTGTGATAAATCCCGATACGATCTGTGAAGCGATGAATTCGAGATTGTCAAATTGTTCATATTGGATGATTTCCTCTAAGGTGGCAGCCATATCGAAACGGAGATAAATAAAACGGAGAATCACGAAAAGGGTATTGGCTCCGGATTCTCCGTTATTTTTTAAAGTACAGCCTTTATTTTTTCAACCAGTGATGTTTTGGGGGCAGCACCTACTTGTTTGTCGACAACTTCTCCGTTTTTGAAGAAAAGAATTGTCGGAATATTCCGGATACCGAATCTTGCCGCTGTGGCAGGACTGCTGTCAACATCCACTTTGGCAACGATAATTTTTCCCTCATATTCTGCTGAAACTTCCTCAATAATGGGGAGCATCATTTTACATGGTCCGCACCATTCTGCCCAAAAATCCACTAAAACGGGAAGCCCTGCCTGTAAAACAGTTTCCTCAAAATTAGAATCATTCACTGAAATAGCCATATCAATTATTTTAAGTTCATAAATTACATATCTTTTCTTTTTTATACGGAAAAGATAAGAAATAGATTGGTTCACATCCTGAAGCGGAACACTCTTCCACTTTATCCGGCGAAATTAATTAATTTTCATCTTAATAACATCATTATTTTCAAAATATTCGTACAATTCTCGGGAACGGTTTATTTTACAGCTCCGGGAGAACATTTTGACATTGTTGCCGCTTTTGTCATAGAGGACAAAGTTCAGAGGTACTTCCGTATTTTCTTCTGTGTGCTTTTCCGCATTGTTTGCATGCTGGGACTGGATGAATTGCTGGTTGATTTCGTTGAGCGTTTCCATATTCAGTTGCTCGATGTCGACCAGTAAGGTGATGGATTTTATCAAATTATCTCCGATAACCCCCAGCAAGTCGATACTTTGTATGTTAAATGAAAGGTCAGTAGGGTCGTTGCTCCATTTTTTGGTTTGTACCCTTCCCCGGATGTAAATGGCTGTTTCCAGGATGAAATAATTCCGGTATTTGATGTAGTCTTCTCCGAAAAACGGGAGTTCATAGGTGCCGCTGAAATCTTCTATTGTCAAGATGCCGAAATCATTGCCCTTTTTGGTTTTCCCTTGCCGCATATTGACAATGATGCCGGCAAGGGTGATGTCTTTTTCCCGGAAGGCCTCCATATTCGCGGAAAGTTCCTCCAGAGGAGTACACATGGCTTTGATTTCCAGTTTGTAACTGTCCAACGGGTGGGAAGTGAGGTAAATACCAATCAGTTCCTTTTCCCGTTTTGATTTTTCGAGGTCGCTCCACGGTTCGCAGTGCGGGATGTTCGGGCGTGCCACTTCATATCCTTCCATTCCTCCGAAAAGGGAAACCTGGAGATTCATGCTGTCTTTTTGATTTTTCTGTCCGAAATTGACCAATGTGTCCAGTACGGTACTGACGGCATCCACGGGTTGTATATATTGTGCGCGGTGGAAACCGAAACTGTCTAAACCTCCTGCGATGATCAGGTTTTCCAGCGTTTTTTTATTGACGCATTTATAATCTATCCGCTCAAAAAAATCAAATACATCTTTATACGGACCGTTTTTCTCCCGTTCTTCAATGATTTTTTCGACGGCGGCTTCACCGACCCCTTTAATGGCAGCCATACCGAAACGGATGTCCCCGTGGGTATTGACCGTAAAGTCATTGTCCGATTCGTTGACATCCGGGGCAAGCACTTTCAGGCCCATGCGTTTGCATTCGTCCATGAATACTGTCACTTTTTCGATTTGTGACAAGTTGTTGCTCAGGTTGGCAGCCATGAACTCGGCGGGATAGTGGGCTTTCAGAAAACCGGTCTGGTAGGCGATGTAAGCGTAACAGACGGAGTGTGACTTGTTGAATGCGTAAGAAGCGAAGGCTTCCCAGTCGCCCCAGATTTTATCTACCAGAGTTTCCACCTCTTTGCCGTTTTCTTTCGCTCCTTTTACAAATTCCGGATTGTTTTTACAACCTTCGATGAATTGGCCTTTCAGTTTGGCCATCATCTCGAATTGTTTTTTTCCCATCGCTTTACGCAGGGTATCCGACATACCTCGGGTAAAATTACCCAAAGCGCGTGACTGGAGCATTACCTGTTCTTGGTATACGGTGATTCCGTAAGTGTCTTTCAGATAGGGTTCCATCATGGGGTGGTCGTATTCAATCGGTTCTTCTCCGTGTTTACGTTTGATGAATTGCGGGATGTATTCCATAGGTCCCGGACGGTAGAGGGCATTCATGGCAACCAGGTCCTCGAAACGGTTCGGTTGCAGTGCCCGCAGGTGTTTTTTCATTCCGGGGGACTCGAATTGGAACAGGCCTGTGGTGTCGCCCCGGGAGAAAAGTTTGAAGGTTTCTTCGTCGTCCAGGGGGATTTCGTTTTCATCCAGTGTGATGTGTTTGGATTTTTTGATGTTTTCCAGGCATGTTTTTATGATGGAGAGGGTGCGTAGTCCCAGAAAGTCCATTTTGATCAAGCCGATGGGTTCCACAAAGTGCCCGTCGTATTGGGTGGTCATCAGACTCTCCCCCTCGGTGGGCATAATGGGAATATGGTCGGTCAGCGGGTCCCGGCTAATCAGAATTCCACAAGCGTGTACGCCGGTTTGCCGCACGGAGCCTTCCAGGGTTTCGGCAAACTGAATGGTTTTGGATATTAAAGGGTTGGGCGAATTTTTTTCTTTTTCTAAGTCCGGATTTTCTTTGTATGCCTTTTTCAGCGTCATTTTCGGTGCTTCCGGCACCATTTTTGCCAGTCGGTTTGACTCGGCAAGGTCGAGTTTCAGTACGCGAGCCACATCTTTGATGGCCATTTTGGCTGCCATGCTGCCGAAGGTAACAATGTGGGCCACTTTGTCTGCTCCGTATTTTTGTGTTACCCATTCCAATACTTGCTGGCGTCCGGCGTCATCGAAGTCTACGTCAATATCGGGGAGGGAAATACGGTCGGGATTCAGAAAACGTTCAAACAGTAAGTCGTATTTTACCGGGTCAATGTTTGTGATTCCCAGGCAATAGGCGACTGCGCTTCCGGCTGCCGAACCACGTCCCGGGCCGACAATGACGCCCATTTCACGTGCAGCCTGGATGAAATCCTGTACAATGAGGAAGTAGCCCGGAAAACCCATTGTTTTCATGATGTGCAACTCGAAAATGATGCGTTCCATGAGTTCCGGAGAAGGATTTTCACCGTAGCGTTTGGTTACGCCTTTCATGGTCAGCTCTTTCAGGTAGTCGGCTTCCAGTTTGATACGGTAGAGGCGGTCGTATCCTCCTAATTTCTTGATTTTTTTGTTGGCTTCTTCTTCAGAGAGGACGACGTTGCCTTTTTCATCCCGGGTAAATTCGTTGAACAGGTCCTCCTGGGTGAATTTTTCCCGGTATTCTTCTTCCGTGCCGAGTTCGGGGGGAATGGGGAATACGGGCATCAGCGGGTCGGAGTCCAGTTCGTATATTTCTACTTTTTCAGTGATTTCTTGGGTGTTTTCTATGGCTTCCGGCAGGTCGGGAAACAAGTCAACCATCTCTTGGGTGGTTTTAAACCACTCTTGCCGTGTGTAGCGCATACGGTTGGGGTCGTCAATATCTTTGCGTGTGTTCAGGCAAATGAGCAGGTCGTGGGCTTCTGCATCCTCCGCATTCAGAAAATGTACGTCATTTGTGGCGATGATTTTGATGTTCAGTTTTTGGGCTATTTTCAGTTTTTCCCGGATACAGAGTTCCTGGTTGTCGTATATCTCAGCTCTTTGCTTGGGGTCGGTGGTGGGATGGCGCATTACCTCTAAGTAGTAGTCGTCACCGAGCAGGTCTTTGTACCATTGGGCGGCTTTTTCAGCTCCTTCCAGGTCGCCCGCCATGATTTTTTGATCGATTTCCCCACCCAGACAGGCAGAGGAAATAATCAGGCCTTCGTGGTGTTTCTCCAATAATTCTTTGTCGATACGTGGCCGGTAATAGAAACCGTCGACAAAAGCAGCTGAGGTTAGTTTTACCAGATTCCTGTAGCCCTTCAGGTTTTTTGCCAATATGATAAGGTGTTCACCGGAGCGGTCTATCGGTTTTTCTTTGTTGAATCGGGAGACCCGGGCAACGTATGCTTCGCAGCCTAAAATCGGTTTGATGCCCTTTTTCCGGCAGGTGTCGTAAAATAGTTTGATGCCGAACATGTTGCCGTGGTCGGTCAGCGACAAAGCGGGCATGCCGTCGGCAAGGGCTTTGTCAATCAATCCGGGAATACTGGCGGCACCGTCGAGTATGGAATATTGGGAATGGACGTGAAAGTGGGTGAATTTCATAGGACCGAGTGTTACAGAGCTTATCTCCGGTTACCGGAGTTTAGAAATTGTTTCTATGATGACATGCGGGAAATGTTCATATTCCAGGGCATGTACTTTTTGTGCCAGGGTGTCGGGCGTGTCTTCCGGAATGATGTCACAACCGGCTTGGAAAATAATGTTCCCTTCGTCGTAATGTTCGTTGACGTAGTGGATAGTAATGCCGCTTTTCTTTTCTCCGGCAGCAATGACGGCCTCATGCACCCGTGAGCCATACATCCCTTTCCCGCCGTAGGCAGGTAATAGAGCCGGATGGATATTGACAATGCGGTTTGGATAAGCAGTCGTGATGGCCGGGGGCATCAGCCAAAGGAAGCCTGCCAGTACGATAAAGTCGATTTGCCGTTCCCGGAGCTGGTGCAGTATGTTTGCCGGGTCATTCAGCTCTTTGCGGTTGAATACGACGGCGGGAATGTGGAATTTTTTTGCCCTTTCCAGAACATAGGCGTCCGGCACATTACAGAAGATGGAATCGACCGTTATATCGGGATTATTTGCCAAAGCGGTGATGATATTTTCAGCGTTAGAACCTGAGCCTGAGGCAAATATTGCTATTTTTTTCATGTGTGTAATTAATTAAGAATCAGTGCGATAAAGTTAGTAAAAGTTATATTCCTGCCAAAAAATTTTTTAGAAAAAAAATAAACTCTAACTTTGCCTCCGAATTTTGATAATTATGCGCGTGTTTTTCGCATAGAGTTAATTATGTCTAATTAAAATTTAAGGTTATGTCTGACATTACAAGCAGAGTAAAAGCTATTATCGTTGATAAATTAGGAGTGGATGAATCAGAAGTTACTCCGGAAGCTACATTTACGAATGATCTGGGTGCTGATTCTTTGGATACAGTGGAATTGATCATGGAGTTGGAAAAAGAATTCAACATTACTATTCCGGACGATCAGGCAGAAAAGATCACAACGGTAGGTGACGCTATCTCTTATGTAGAAGCTAACGCAAAGTAAAAAACAACAGATAATTTTATGACTTTGAAACGAGTAGTAATTACAGGTTTAGGAACAATAAACCCGCTTGGTAAAAGTGTACCGGAGTTTTGGGACAATTTGATGAAAGGTGTCAGTGGCGCCGGTCCTATTACTCGTTTTGATGCATCAAATTTCCGTACACAGTTTGCCTGTGAAGTGAAAGATTACGAGCCTACGGCCTATTTTGACCGGAAGGAAGTCCGTAAAATGGACCTTTACACTCAGTTCGGAATCATTGCCGCCAGAGAAGCGATTAAGGATTCCGGTCTGGATCTGGAACAGGAGAACAAAAGGCGGATAGGTGTGATATGGGGGGCTGGTATCGGCGGTTTGCAGACGTTTTTTGAAGAATGCAGGGATTTTGCACTCGGAGACGGTACGCCGCGTTTCAACCCGTTCTTTATACCTAAAATGATTGCCAACATGGCCGGCGGAATGATAGCCATCGAAAATGGTTTTAAAGGTCCGAACTATACGACAGTTTCCGCCTGCGCTTCTTCGGCTCATGCTTTGGTTGATGCATTAGATATCATTCGGTTGGGAAAAGCTGATGTGATTGTTGCCGGCGGATCGGAAGCTGCTATCAGCGTTCCGGGAGTAGGCGGTTTCAGTGCCATGAAGGCGATTTCTACCCGCAATGATGACCCGAAAACAGCTTCCCGTCCTTTCGATGCGGAGAGAGACGGATTTGTAATCGGTGAAGGTGGTGCAAGTCTTGTTATTGAAGAGTACGAGCATGCAGTGAAAAGAGGTGCCCGGATTTATGCAGAACTGGCGGGCGGAAGCGCCAACTGTGATGCATACCACATGACGGCTCCCGATCCCAACGGAGAAGGTGCCTGTGATGTGATGCTGGGAGCTTTGGAAAATGCCGGCTTAAAACCAGAAGATGTAGATTATGTGAATGTACATGGAACATCTACCGGTTTGGGTGACGTGGCTGAACCGAAGGCTATTCAGAAGGCTTTTGGGCAACATGCTTACGAGTTGAATATCAGTTCGACAAAATCAATGACAGGACATTTACTCGGTGCAGCCGGAGCAATTGAAGCAATTGCTTGTGTGTTGGCCGTGAAAAATGATATTGTTCCTCCGACCATCAATTTCCATTCTCTTGACCCGGAATTGGATCCGAAATTGAATTTCACGTTCAATACGCCGCAGAAGAGAAAGGTAAATGTTGCCATCAGTAATACGTTTGGCTTTGGCGGACACAATGCATGTGTTGTAATTAAAAAATAATCACCTCTGAATACCTTTAGGTGTGGTTAGGAAAATAATTCAATCCATAAGACTTTATCTTCATCGTAAAGATAAGTTTTATGGATTGTCTATTTCTCAGATCGGATTTGTTCCCGGCAACCGGAATCTCTACAAACTGGCTTTGCTTCACAAATCCGCTTCCCGCTATACGAAAGACGGGAAAGTTTTGAATTACGAGCGGCTGGAGTTTTTAGGCGATGCCGTATTGGGAGCTATCGTGGCCGAGTTACTTTATAAATTCTTTCCTTTAAAAGATGAAGGGTTTCTGACCCGCGTACGCTCAAAAGTGGTGAGTCGTGAATCCCTCAATGAATTGGCAATAAATATCGGTTTGGATAAGGCTGTTGTTGCAAAATCGGACATATCCCGGAATAAACATGTTTACGGAGATGTGTTTGAAGCTTTTATCGGAGCCATGTTTCTGGACCAGGGATTTGCCAATACCAAAAAGTTCATCGATAAGTTTATTTTCCCCAATTTCTTTAATATTAAAGACCTGGTGACGGTTGACCGGAATTATAAAAGCCGCCTGATTGAATGGGGGCAAAAGAATAAAATGGAAATTTCCTTTAAGGTGGAGGAGAACTTCCGTAGCCGGAGAAACCGTTTTATTTGTAAGATACTGATCGCAGGCGAACTGAAGGGATACGGAAAAGGAGCTTCCAAGAAAGAGGCGGAACAGAATGCCGCCGAACAGGTAGTGGAAGCAATGAACTGTGAAACGGAAAAAGTGTTGGAGATTTAATTTTAGATTGTAAATTGAATAATCTACAATCTAAAATCTTGATCGGGGTACTGAACAGTATATTTTCTATCTTACTCTTTCAACGTAAGTACCTTCTGCTGTGTTGATGCGGATTTTTTCACCCATTTCAATGAAAAGCGGAACCATTACTTTGGCGCCGGTTTCCACTTCTGCCGGTTTTAATGCGGTTGAAGATGCCGTATCTCCTTTTAATCCGGGTTCGGTGTAGGTTACTTCCAGTACAACGCTCGGTAATAGTTCAACGTATAAAGGTGTTTCCGTATCGGCATGTACTACCATTTCTACGGCATCGCCTTCTTTCAGGAATTGGGGGGCATTGATTAAATCCATCGGAATATTTACCTGGTCATAGGTTTCCGTGTGCATCATCACATAGTCTTCTCCGTCTTTGTAAAGGAACTGATACGGACGGCGTTCGATGCGGGCGGTGTCGATTTTTATCCCGGAAGTGAAGGTGTTTTCCAAGATTCTGCCGGTTTTTACGTTCCGCAGTTTTGTTCTGACGAAAGCGGGACCTTTACCCGGTTTTACATGTTGAAACTGAACGATTGTATATAAATCGTCTTTGAATACGATACATAATCCGTTTTTGAAATCAGCTGTTGTTGCCATTCTGTTGATGTTATTTTGATTAATTTTTCTGTAGGCAAAAATAATAAAAACTTTCTATATTTTCAGAATATTCTTCTTGGGGGTGGTGGCGATGAAATCCTTGAGATAAAAAGGTTCGAAATAAGCGACGTCCTCAAAATTCCGGGTTTCGTATTTTTGTTCTGCCAGCTGCACCATATTGGTGGCGGAGGTCTCAATATTTGCTAAGAAACGGGCTTGCGGGGAAGTCAGGACGGTTTTTACCTTGTCGCTGCCATTTCCGAAAAAGTAGACAGGCTGAAGGGCTAAGATCTCCGAAAAAGAGGCTGGGTCGATGATTTCCGCTTTCGTCTCCTGAATGGTGCGGTTGTCTTTGTCAAACAAGGCGGTATAAACTTCCATTCGGCGGGCGTCAATCATAGGGCAATATAATGCTTCTTCTTGTATTCGGGAAGAAACGGATTGTGCCAGGGCTTGCAACGTGTTTACGGCGATCAGCGGTTTGGAGGCTCCGTAACACAGTCCCTTTGCCATGGAGACGCCGATGCGCAGACCGGTATAGGAGCCGGGACCCATGCTTACGGCTATGGCATCCAATGCAGAGACCTCTGTCCCGTTTTCTTTTAAAATATCGTTGATGAAAGTTCCCAATAACAGGGAGTGGTTTAAGCCTTCCTTGTTCTCTTTTAAAGCCAGAGGATGTCCGTTTTGTGCCAGGGCTACGGAACAGACGGAAGTGGACGTGTCGATATTCAGAATAAGAGCCATACGGGTATCGGGATTTGAAAATAGTTTATTTGCGAATGATTTGAACTTCTCCGTTGATGCCTAATTTAATGATGCCGGAAGGCGCACAGGCTTTCTTTTCTGATTGCCTGAAACCGACGATGTGATCGACGGCATTTTTGATTTCTTCACTGATTTCCGCAAAACATTGGGGTGACGGTTGGCCGCTGATATTGGCGGAAGTGGACACCACCGGTTTACGGAATCGGTAAAGGAGCGATTTGGAAAACTCTTCGTTTGTAATCCGGATACCGATGGTTCGGTCTTCGGCAATCAGGTTTTCAGCCAGATGGTGGGCATTGGGGTAAATAATCGTGGTCGGTTTGTCACATACCTCGATCAGTTGCAGGGCAATATCCGGCACATCGGCATAGGATGCGATTTTCCCGGCATCGTCCAGTAAAACCAGCATCGACTTGTGGTCTGCCCGTTGTTTGATGTCGTATATCCGCTTGACGGCTTCTTTGTTTGTTGCATCGCAACCCAATCCCCAAATGGTGTCTGTCGGATAGAGAATAACTCCTCCGTTTTTCAGAACTTCACAGGCCTGGCGTATTTCTTCTTTTAATTGGTCGGTCATAGTCAAAAAGATGAACTTTATGCAAAACTATACTATTTCATCGATAATGCGATACAATGGGACCGGGTTTTTGTGGCATGGGAAGGTTGAAATTGTTTCAACTTTTTTCTTATCTTTGTTTCGCTACGATAGCGAATAAGCGTATTCCATCGCAGCGGACATATTTTATTTGAAGCGTTTAGTTTTATCCTTGGTAAAGAAACGACCAATTTTTAACATCGAAGGATAAGCAGTACAAACGCTCACGTTTGCCGTATATACTCACTATATACCCGGCTAAGCGTGGGTAACTGTTTATTTCGATGTGGGTGCTTGGTCGTACCTTTTACCAAATAAACTAAAGTTCCCACGCTTTCTTTTTTATTAACCGGCCTTTCGGGGGACTTTTCAAGGTGCTAAGTAATTTTCGGAATGAAGAAATTATTTGGATGTGTACGTGTGTGTCTACTAGTATTGCCCTTGTTATTGGTGTTGTGTACGATAACGGGCGTCAGGGCGAACAACATCCGGGTGGAGGGCAAGACGCGGATTGTGAATTTTGTCGGTGCCGATACCGCCGTCATTGAAGTGACCCTCCGTTGGGACAATTCGTGGCGCGATGACTTCAACTGGGATGCCGCCTGGGTGTTCTTCAAGTACAAAAAACGGGGACTGGATAATCCCTGGCAGCATGTGTATCTCTCGTCCTCCAGTCACGTGTTGAATCCCTCGTCAGGGAACGAGGGTGGCGGTTACGCCTACATGGTCGGCGCCAACAGTGGGAACGTCAACGGTCTTTACGTGATGCGCAACGGCATCTCGGAAGGGAATGTCAGTGTGCGCTTGCAGGCGAAATGGCCTCTCAGTGGTACGGGACTGACGAAAAGCGATTTCGGTGATGCGTTGAATGGTATCTATGTCGCTGTCCATGCCATTGAGATGGTGTACGTTCCATACAACAGCTACTATCTGGGCGACGGTGTATCGCATCTTTCCTTCCATGAAGCGTTCGGGACGGAACGCAATCCGATCCGCCTGAACGGCTATAAAAGCCTGGACGCCTCTTCCGTATATGGCGGGAATATCCTGCATTGCGGTCTGCAGAATGCCATCGACAATAACATCAACAGCCATTATCATTCCGCGGGCAATTCCGATGAATGGTTTATGATTGATTTCGGCAGTAAGAAAGAGATGCTTTATTTTACCATCCGCACGCATTACGGCGGTTCGGGCTATTATCTGGAGGGCAGTAATGACGGGAATAACTGGTCAGTCCTGTGGAGCGGAAACGGTTCGGCCTGGAGTCAGACGTTAAGTAAGCACAGGATAACGAATCCGGGAGCCTATCAGTATTACCGTTTCCGCGAGACGGGCAATTATCTGGTGATTTATGACGTGGCATTGTGGGAGCAGGAAGTGCCTCCCCTGCGGATTGATTCGGAAGAGGTGCTTTATTACAGTGTTGCCCGGAACAATCTGAGCGAGAAACTTCAACTTTCCGCCTCTTACCCGAAAGGGTATGCCGGGTTCTATGTGATGAAGTACGAGACGAGCCAGGAGCAGTATGTGGAGTTTCTCAACTCCCTGACGTTGGAGCAGCAAAAAGCGAGGGTAGCGAATAACAATTTCTCTACGATGAAGAAAGGGGATTACGTGTTCGGAGACCTTCACGCACCGAGTTGCCGGAACGGTATCGTGTTCGTGGAGCAGCGGCAAGCAAATACTCCTGTCGTGTTCGGGAACAATCTGAATCCGGGGAATGATTTGTTTTCCTCGGATGACGGACAGACATTGGCTTGTAATTACATGAGTGTGGAGGATATGATGGCGTATTGCAGTTGGAGCGGTTTGCGTCCGATGAGTGAACTGGAATACGAAAAGGCTTGCCGCCGCCCGTATCCTCAATTACCCGCAGAAGGGGAATATGCGTGGAATACGAATAACGGAGTAAATGCGTTGTCTTCTTTCGGTGACCTGGCTTATGCGGGGGATGAACGGGAACAGGCGAACAGCGCGGCAAAGAATGTGAACAGCGGCACAAGCAATAAGGTGAATGGTCCGGTACGTTGCGGAATGTTTGCCACTTCCGCCACAAATCAAGCACAATCGGGCGCGACGTATTGGGGCGTGATGGAGATGAGCGGAAATGTGAAAGAGCTGTGTGTGAATGTGAATTACATGAATTTTGACGGAAGCAGTTGCGGGACGGGAGAGTATAACGCTGCCTATTGGAATACGGCAGCGGGCAGTTACGGTGTTCGGGGCGGAGGCTATAACAGTGTTGATAGTTTGTTAAGGACTTCCGACCGGTCGGAAGCGATGAATTATTTCACGAGCATTACCCGGCGGGACAGCACGGTAGGGTTCCGGGGAGTATACAATATGTCGGGCATGAAGATTGACGGAGGTGAAATACAGGCTTCCCATGACACTCTTTGTCCGGGAGAGGAAGCGGAAATCGTGAATATCAAGGAGGCTTTCTGTACTGATTTGCCGAATGTTCGTTTTCAATACAACTGGTATGTGAAGAAGCCTGGGGAGGCTCAGTATATTTTAATAGAGGAGGCAACTGCTGCAAGTTTAATATATGATAATATCGAAAATACAACAGCATCCCCTGTTGTCTACCAATTTAAGAGAACAGGGACTTGTGCAGTGGGAGAAACTTTCACTACAATAAGTGTTGTTGTTTCTGCACCGATAGTTATCACAACACAGCCTCGTAATACAGACAGATCTTGTGACTTTTTTGTACTTCAGGTCGAAATAAAAGATGGAAATACGGCATCTTATCAATGGCAAAGAGAAGGCGTGAACGTTGCGGGAGCAACAAATTCAACTTACATAAAATCCCCGACAACTGTTGCAGATGTTGGTAATTATCGCTGTTTAATAAAACGCGGTACTTGTGTAACATATTCTGAAACAGCAACAGTAGCTAATGTACCTGATGTAAATACATTAACGGATATTCGTGACGGGAAAACATATCCTGCGGTAAAAATCGGAGACCAGTGTTGGATGGGTAAAAATTTAAATTACGGAACTATAAACAGTACGAAATATTGTTACAATAATCAGGAAAGCAATTGCGATCAGTATGGTGGTATGTATACGTGGTATATGGCCATGAATAATGTCCCTGCAAGCACGACAGGAGTCCAAGGAATCTGTCCTTCGGGATGGCATATACCGACACCGGCTGAATGGAATGCTTTACGAAGTAATTGGAGTACGAGTTGGAATGTACAAAAAGGAGGGCACCGGATTGCCTCCCAAGGAGGAAGATTCAGAGGTATTGGCTCAACAGGATGTTGGTGGGCAACCCAGGTCATGGGTGCTTATGCCGGTTTTGCCTCCGGGGGGGCAGCTCCTTCTTCAGGGTATGATTATGCCTATGGTATTATAAAAGGGGCTAACGATTGGAACAGTGTCCGCTGTATTAAAACTAAATAATTGATGTCGAAGGAACGGGCTTGGCTGGCATGGAAGGGGTGAAATGCCGGAAGGGAGAAGTGGAGCTGTGAAGAAATGGAAAAATGTTTTTCCATTTCTTCATTGTTCCGCTTTTTTTATACCAAATGCTTGATGAGTTCCTGGCGGTCGCCGTAGAGGAGGTCAATGACAGGGATTTCAATCAGCGTGTAGCAACCGGGTTTTTGCAGCATGGCGGCGCGGGCTGAGGAGACCATGATCTGGGCGGTTAATGCCGGATTGTTGATCTTCATGTTGAATTCAAAAAGCTGGTTTTGGGTTTTGCCCGATACTCCTTTGCGGGTAAGGTTTACGCCGTGGCCCATGTCCAGCAGGTTATCCACGCTTTCTACCTGCATGACGTGGGTTTCATCGTTTACGAAATAAGGATCGTTTTTGATGTCTTGCGCCACTTTTTTAAAATCGTATCCATCTTGCAGTTCGATATACACCATGCGGCGATGGATGCCCGTACCCGTAGGGATGGTCATGGACAATGCTGCTTTTACGCCTTCTATGGCTTTTACGGCAACAGTGTGTCCCATGCTCATGCCCGGTCCGAAGTTGGTATAGGTGATGCCTTTCGGTGCGCAGGCTTCCAGTAGGGCACGTACGACGGAGTCACTTCCCGGGTCCCAGCCGGCGGACATGATGGCTACCCGGTTATGTTGCAACGCCAGGGCATGCAACCGCTGGTGCAGCTCCGGAATCTGGGTGTGGATGTCAAAACTGTCTACGGTGTGGATGCCTTTGGCAAGTATTTCGGAAGCATACTCTTCCACTTTGCGTGTGGGTGTGCAGAGAATGGCTACGTCCGTTTGGGGCAGTTCGCTGATGTTGCTGACAACTTTGTAAGGTTTTAGCTCAGAAGGAATGTTTGAGGCATCGCGGCGTACAATGCCCGTAATCTCGAAATCGGGAGCTGTTTGCAGTGCTTCCAGTACATACCTCCCGATGTTGCCATATCCTACAATGGCGGCTTTAATTTTTTTCATAGTAGTAGTTTATTTGTGTGTTTAACCGAAACAAAATTGCAAATATTTTACAAGGCGTCAAAAGGATTGTTGTGTTTTGTTAGTCTTTCAACCGATTTTCCCCGGGTTGTGCAGGATTGAACTTTTTGGTACCTTCGTCCGGATTAAATTTTCCATTATGGCGTTGTTGAAGAAAATTCCCCATACCTATACTATTCTGGCTTCAATTATTGTGTTGTGTGCCGTTTTATCATGGATTGTTTCCGCCGGAGAATACGACAGGGTGGTTTCGGACGTAAATGGTGTGAAGCGGACTGTTATTGTCGAAAATTCTTTTCACCGGGTAGAGCCATCTCCGCAGACGTGGCAGGTTTTTGCTTCTTTGCTGGACGGGTTTGAGATGCAGGCGGGGATTATTGCTTTTTTGCTGATTATTGGCGGTGCATTTCAGATTTTGAATGATAGTAAAGCCATAGATGCGGGTATCTTGTCTTTCCTGCGTTCGTCCCGCAGGTTGGAGCGTTACGGAATAATGAGGAGGTTGGGCGTAAACCGGATTATTGTGGCTGCTGTGATTATTTTGTTCAGTTTGTTTGGTGCCGTTTTCGGTATGAGTGAGGAGACGCTGGCTTTTGTGATTATTGTCGTGCCACTTGCCATTTCTATGGGCTATGATTCCATCACCGGTTTGTGTATGGTGTATGTAGCAGCTCATGTCGGTTTTTCCGGGGCGGTGCTGAATCCTTTTACGATAGGAATTGCGCAGGGACTTTCCGATGTGCCGCTCTTTTCGGGGTTTGAGTATCGGTTGGTGTGCTGGCTGGTGCTGACGCTCTTTTTAATCGGATGCGTCTTGTGGTATGCGGGGAAGATTCGGAAAAATCCGGTGCTTTCTCCCATGTACAAAGCCGATGAATATTGGCGGAAAAGAGAGTTGCAGACTGAGGTTCGTATTGAGTATGCGGCTTCCCGCCGGGCGTGGTGCATCTATTTTCTCATGTTAACTGCCCTGTTTCTGTTTTCGTGGTATTATCCGCAGACAGAGTTCCGGGTGGGCGCTGCCGCAATCCGCTTTTGTGCCGTGCCGGTCCTGACAGCCTTGTTTGCTTTATTAGGGTGGTTGGGACTGAGAAAATCGTTTCATTTCTTTATTTTGGTCATATTGGCATTCACCATTCTGTTTTTGGTGACGGGAGTTATGGGATACGGGTGGTATCTGCGTGAAATCTCCGCTCTTTTCCTGGCAATGGGCATCTTGTCCGGATTTGCTGCAGGGCGGAAAACAGACGATATTATCCGATTGTTTTTAGCGGGTGCGAAAGACATGCTTTCGGCAGCCCTTGTCGTGGGATTGGCGGGTGGAATCATTCAGGTATTGCAGGACGGGAAAATCATCGATTCGATACTGCATGCTTTGGCAGCCTGGATGTATGATGCGGGCAAGGTGACCTCTGTTGGCATCATGTACGGCATCCAGGCGTTAATCAATATCGTGATACCTTCCGGTTCGGCAAAAGCGGCACTGACCATGCCTATTATGGCTCCTTTTTCCGATGTCGTCGGCATCTCCCGTCAGGCAACCATCATGGCATAACAGTTTGGGGACGGATTTACCAATATGATTACCCCCACCTCCGCTGTTTTGATGGGTGCTTTGGGCATCGCCCGCATCCCTTATGAAACCTGGGTGAAATGGTTCGGCAAATTCTTATTGTTCTTTATCCTTTTGGGGTTCCTGTTGTTGATTCCTACCGTCCTCCTCCATCTGCCCGGGTTCTAAGAGGGTGAAATATATGATTATTTTTTGTGGTTTTTAAAAAGGGAATAGGATGAAAAAGAATGAAGAAATAGGGGAAGAGGGATTGAAAGCCGTGCTGTTTGATATGGATGGTGTGTTGTTCGATTCGATGAAGAATCATACGTTGGCGTGGTATAAGACGATGGCAGGTATGGGGATTGCGTGTGAGCGGGATGAATTTTATTTGTATGAAGGAGCAACTGGAGAATGGACAATTAATCGTATTTTTAGGCGGGCTTATGGGCGGGAGGCCACAGCGGAGGAGATTGAGGGCATTTATGCGGAGAAGAGTCGTTGGTTTAACGAATTGCCTTTGGTGGAAGTGATGCCGGGTGCAAAAGAGGTGTTGGAACAGGTGAGGGAGCTGGATTTGATTCCGGTGGTGGTGACGGGTTCGGGGCAACGTTCTTTACTGGAAAGGTTGGAGAGAGAATTTCCGGGAGTGTTTGTTGCGGAGCGTATGGTGACTGCGTTTGACGTCCGGCAGGGGAAGCCGCATCCGGAACCTTATTTGAAAGGGTTGGAAAAGGCGGGTGTGACGGCGGCGGAGGCGTTGGTGGTGGAAAATGCTCCGTTGGGGGTACAGGCAGCGGTGGCAGCCGGCATTTTCACGGTGGCGGTCAATACGGGACCTATTCCCGTGGAGAAGCTCCGGGAGGCGGGTGCCGGCGTAGTACTTCCCGGTATGCCTGCCCTTGCGGACTCTTTTGACGATGTTGTGCAGTTGTGGCGCGACGGAGTTTTTGACAGGAGATAACTTAATGGAAATGGAAAAGATGAAACGGTTTGCAGCCATTGATTTCGAGACAGCTAACTGGCAGCCGACCAGTGTGTGTTCTGTCGGGATTGTCGTGATGAATGAGCGGGAAATAGAAGACCAGTATTACAGCCTGATTCGTCCCGAGCCTAATTATTATTTCCGGAAAAATACGGAGATTCATGGATTGTCGCGGAAAGATACGGATGATGCGCCGGCGTTTCCTACGGTGTGGCGGGATATAGCCCCGATGGTGAAGGGTATGCCGTTGGTGGCGCACAACAGCATGTTTGACGAGAGGTGTCTGAAAGCAGCCTTTGCCTTTTTTGAGATGCCGTATCCCGATTACCGTTTTTACTGTACTTGCCGTTTAGCGCGGAAACATTTCAAAGGTTTGGAGAATTATCAGCTTCATACGGTGGCTGCCCATTGCGGTTTTGTGCTTGAAAATCATCATCATGCTTTGGCTGATGCGGAGGCGTGCGGAGTCATTATGAGAAAATTGCTGGACTGTGTTGAGATATGAGCTAATAAGCGCCGGAATACGGAAAAAAGGAAGTAAATTATTTTTTTAATCCCTTGAAAGGGTTAAATTTGTTCGTTTTTATACATAAACAGTTACAGTTAAATATATAAATTATGGCAGAAAAAGTAAATCAGAAGCTTTTCAGTGAATTTGCCCCGAACACGATGCAGGAGTGGGTGGACAAAGTCACTGTGGACCTGAAAGGGGCCGATTTTAATAAAAAGCTGGTGTGGAGAACCAATGAAGGTTTTAATGTGCAGCCGATGTATCGGTTGGAGGACATGAAGGACCTGAAGAATCTGGATTGTTTTCCGGGAGAATTCCCCTATGTGCGTGGAAATAAGAAAGACAGCAACGACTGGTATGTGCGTCAGGATATTGTGGTGGAAAACGTTGCGGAAGCCAACAAGAAAGCGTTGGATGTGCTCAACAGAGGGGTAAATTCTTTGGGTTTCGTGCTGACGGACAGCAAGAATTTCACCAAAGCCGACATGGCTGCCCTGTTGAAAGACATCTGTCTGGAATGTGTTGAAATCAACTTCGTTGCCGGATGCAAGAAATGTGCCATTGTGGACGCTTTCAAAGCGGTGGCGGAAGAGCGGGGCATCGCTCCTGAAAAGATTTACGGAGGCATCAACATCGACCCGCTGTCAGCGATGGCGCTCAAGGGCAAGGTATGTTGCGAAAATCCCTTCGCTTCTGCAAAAGAGAATACGGAAAAAATGGCTGCTTATCCCAATTTCAAGACCATCGAGGTGGGCGGGTATGTATTCAACAACTCCGGTTCTTCTATTGTACAGGAATTGGGCTTCTCTTTGGCTGCCGGCGTGGAATACCTGGATAAGCTGACCGATGCGGGTATGAGCGTGGACGAAGTGGCTCCGCGTATCCGCTTTCATTTTGCCACCGGTTCCAAATATTTCATGGAAATTGCCAAATTGCGTGCTGCCCGGTATCTGTGGGCACACATCGTGAAGGCTTACAAACCCGCTTGCGACTGCAAGTGCAAGATGAATATCCATGCGGAGACTTCCGAATGGAACAAGACGATTTACGACCCGAATGTGAACATGCTGCGTACGCAGACCGAAACCATGTCGGCTGTTTTGGGCGGTGTGGATTCGTTTACGGTACATCCGTTCGATTACGTGTATGAGTGCCATCCGAGTGAATTGGGTGAGCGTGTAGCTCGCAATCAGCAGTTGTTGCTGAAAGAAGAATCGCACTTCGGTAAAATCGTGGACGTTGCCGGAGGTTCATATTATATTGAAGAATTGACACAGAATATTGCAGAGGCTGCCTGGAAGCTGTTCCTCGAAGTGCAGGAGCAGGGCGGTTATGTAGAGGCTTTGAAGAAAGGTTTCGTACAGGCTGCCGTGAAGGCTACGGCTCAGGCTCGTGATCTGGCTATTGCTCAGCGGAAAGAGAATTTTGTTGGTGTGAACCAGTTCCCGAATTTCAACGAAAAGATGGAAAAATCCATTTGTGCATGTGTGCTGGAACCGGAAGACCAGACGGCAGAAGGTGCCACTATCGAGACGCTGAAACCCTATCGCGGTACGCAGGCATTCGAGGCACTGCGCCTGAAAACCGATACGTATGCCGCTAAGAACGGGCGTCCGGTCGTATATATGTTCCCGATGGGAAATCTGGCGATGCGGAAAGCCCGGGCACAGTTCGCTTGCAATTTCTTTGCTTGCGCTGGTTTTGACGTGAAAGACAACAACGGATTCAAGACTGTGGATGAAGGTGTGAAAGCCTGTATGGAGAATAAAGCCGCTATCGTGGTGCTTTGCAGCTCCGACGACGAATATGCTGGATTTGCTCCGGAGGCATACGAAAAGTTGAAAGACAAAGCTATCGTGGTAGTAGCCGGTAATCCCGAAAGCCGTCCGGAACTGGAAGCCAAAGGGTTGATGAACTATATCCACGTGAAGAACAACGTATTGGAAGAGTTAAAAGCTTATCAAGCTAAGTTGGGCATTTAAAAGTAAGACAACATGAAACCGAATTTTAAAGATATAAATATTAAAGCGTCTGAAAAGGCTGCCACCAGTGCTGCGGAGTGGGAAAAAGCCAATCATATCGCTAAGAACTGGACGACACCGGAATTGATACCGGTAAAACCCGTATATACCGCAGAGGATTTGAAAGGTATGGAACATTTGGACTATGTAGCCGGTATTCCTCCTTATCTGCGCGGACCGTATTCTGCTATGTATCCGTTGCGTCCCTGGACGATTCGCCAGTACGCCGGATTCTCTACGGCAGAAGAGTCCAACGCTTTCTATCGCCGTAACCTGGCTGCCGGACAGAAAGGATTGTCGGTAGCGTTCGACTTGGCAACGCACCGCGGTTACGACTCCGACCACCCGCGTGTAATCGGTGACGTAGGTAAAGCCGGTGTAGCTGTAGATTCTATTCTGGATATGAAGATTCTGTTCGATCAGATTCCGTTGGACAAAATGTCCGTATCCATGACTATGAACGGTGCTGTGTTGCCTGTTTTGGCATTCTACATTGTTGCCGGTCTGGAACAGGGAGCTACGTTGGATCAGTTGTCCGGAACCATTCAGAATGATATTCTGAAAGAGTTTATGGTGCGTAACACGTACATTTATCCGCCGAAGTTCTCCATGAAGATTATCGCCGATATTTTTGAATACACGTCCAAAAATATGCCGAAGTTCAATTCGATTTCTATTTCCGGTTACCATATGCAGGAAGCAGGTGCAACCGCCGACATCGAATTGGCTTATACGTTGGCAGACGGATTGGAATATTTGCGTGCCGGAGTGAATGCCGGAATGGACATCGATGCTTTTGCACCGCGTTTGTCTTTCTTCTGGGCTATCGGTATGAATCATTTTATGGAAATCGCCAAAATGCGTGCCGGTCGTCTGTTGTGGGCTAAATTGGTAAAACAGTTCAATCCGAAGAATCCGAAATCTTTGGCTTTGCGTACGCACTGCCAAACTTCCGGTTGGTCGTTGACCGAACAGGACCCGTTCAACAATGTGGGACGTACTTGTATCGAAGCTATGGGTGCTGCTTTGGGACATACGCAGTCTTTGCATACTAATGCATTGGATGAGGCGATTGCTTTGCCGACCGATTTCTCTGCCCGTATTGCCCGCAATACCCAGATTTATATCCAGGAAGAATCAACTATCTGCAAGGCTGTTGACCCGTGGGCAGGTTCCTACTATGTGGAAAGCCTGACACAGGAGTTGGTAGAAAAAGCATGGGCGCATATCCAGGAAATTGAAAAATTGGGTGGTATGGCTGCCGCTATCGAATCCGGTATTCCGAAACTGCGTATCGAAGAGGCTGCTGCTCGTACACAGGCTCGTATTGACAGTGGTGAACAGACTATTGTCGGTACAAATAAATACCGTCTGGACAAGGAAGACCCGATTGATATTCTCGAAGTGGACAATACCGCTGTGCGTGAAGCTCAGATTGCCCGCTTGAAAGAGTTGAAAGCCAACCGGAACCAGGCAGAAGTGGATGCTGCGTTGGATGCTATCACCCAATGCGTGGAAACGGGTGAGGGGAACTTGCTGGAATTGGCGGTAGACGCTGCCAAGAAGCGTGCTTCTTTGGGAGAAATCTCCTATGCGTGTGAAAAAATTGTAGGACGTTATAAAGCTGTAATCAGAACTGTGAGCGGAGTATATTCAAGTGTTGCCGGCGAAGATGCCGATTTCGAGAAAGCGAAAGCAATGACCGATGAGTTTGCTGAACTGACCGGACGCCGTCCGCGTATCATGATTGCCAAAATGGGCCAGGATGGTCACGATCGCGGTGCGAAAGTCGTAGCCACCGGTTATGCCGATATGGGCTTCGATGTGGATATGGGACCGTTGTTCCAGACGCCGGAAGAAACTGCTAAACAAGCTGTTGAAAACGATGTGCATGTTGTCGGTGTATCTTCTTTGGCTGCCGGACACAAGACATTGGTGCCTGCCGTTATCAATGAACTGAAAAAGTTAGGTCGGGAAGACATCCTCGTGTATGTGGGCGGTGTGATTCCCCACCAGGATTACCAGTTCCTGTTTGATGCCGGTGCTATTGCCGTATTCGGACCCGGTACGAAGGTATCGAAGAGTGCCATTCAGGTTATGGATATTCTTTTGCAGTTGGCGAAGAAATAAATATTTATCCAGTGATTGTAAAACGGCTGCCGGGTTCCGGTGGCCGTTTTTCTTTGCTGCTGTTCTGTTTACGGCTGGTGGTGATTGGTTCTTATTTATTTTCTTTCGGAGGAATGTACGTGTCGGATGATGCGGGGACGATAGTATTCAAAGATGCTCCCGGCAAGTATGCAGGCAATGCCGGAAAGGAGAATGATAAGCGGAAGTCCGGTGTATTTTTCGATGAATCCCAACATCATACTTCCTACTGGTGCGATGCCCGTGAATGTCATGGCAAGGTAGCCCATGACCCGTCCTCTTTTGTCTTCATCCGACAGGGTCTGGAGGAGCGTGTTGATAGAAGCTACGGTGATAATGATGGAGAAGCCTGCCGGAATACAGACGACTGCCGCCAGCCATGGGATGTCGATAAAAGAGAGTAACAAGAGGGTGACACCTAAAATCAAGGCGGCAAACATAATGACTTTGGCTAATCCGATAACGCTTTTTCGGGCGGCTAAGTAGATTGCCGCACTGAAAGAACCGATGCCGATACAGGAGAGCAGGATACCTAACAATTGGCTGTCGCCGTTCAGTATGTCTTTTACGTAGGCCGGAAGGAACGTCATCAGGGGCAGTCCGAAAAAGCTGATCACCGACATCAACATTAATAATGTCCGGATAGGGATGTGGCGGGAAACGTAGTGAAAACCCTTTTGCAAATCGTGCCAGATGTGTTGTTTTTCGCTTTTTGTTTTATGGGCAGGGAGTTGCATGGCCAGCAGTGCGATAATAACTCCCAAATAACTGATGCCGTTAAGGAGGAAGCATAATCCCTCGCCGACTAATCCGATGAGCACTCCGCCGATAGCAGGGCCGAAGAGTCGGGAGCCGTTGATTACAGCAGAATTGAGAGCGATGGCGTTGCTCAGGTTTTCTTTCGGTACAAGGCTGGGATAAAAGGCTTGACGGGTGGGGTTATCCAGCGCGTTAATCAGTCCGATAAAAAGACTAAGGGCAATGAGATGCCATACCTGTACCTGTCCGCTCAGTGTGAGCCATGCCAGCAGCAGGGCTTGAAGGGCGGAAAGGGATTGTGTAAACAGGAGTATTTTATGCCGGTCGAAACGGTCAACAAAAACACTCATAAATGGGGTGGCAATCAGGATGGGAATCTGTGCGACGAAGGTAATCGTGGCTAAAAGCAGGACGGAGCCGGTGAGTTCATACACTAACCAGCTCATGGCTATTTGCTGCATCCATGTGCCGACTAAAGAGACACACATCCCGGTGAAGTATAATCTGAAATTCCGGGTTTTCAGGGAGACCAAAATGTGTGAAATACTGCTTCCCACTTTTATCTGTCTTTTTCTTTCAGACAAAGATAAGGATAAAAAACGGGAGTGAAAGCAGGGGCGTTGTAAATAAACGGGTGGCAGAGTCAACAAGCCAGTGCAATTTTATAATAAAAGCTTGAAGAATCTTTCT
>ERZ778517.634-NODE-634-length-35411-cov-4.463033_pt1 | contig 35411 bp, 30 predicted proteins | sample MGYA00510341_ERZ778517 | MGnify/ENA primary metagenome ERZ778517 (study PRJEB29527, sample SAMN07138964) | mouse gut metagenome | material: feces | host: mouse | place: China:Nanjing | collected 2016-01-25 ...
CTACTGTATGATTAGAATAGGTATCCCATGTGGGTTCATAATCTTCGGTTGCCTGATTTCCCCACATATCCCAACCTTCTCGAACTCCTCTTGCGAACAGTTCAATTCGGGGACCCTGACTGCATTCCTCAATGATAGGAATAATTTCGTCTGGTTTACGGCTATGTTCCCGTTTCATTGCCCGGATAATATTAACCTGCGAACGCGCCGGCTGCAACGTTCTATTAGGCGCACTTTTTTTCTTAATGCCGAATAAAATCAATTCCGTAACATTTCTAAAATAAAATCCAACCCCCCTGCCGTCAGGACCTCCGTCTTTTCGCACCTTTTCCCACACAATATTCCCTTTATATTCAAATCCCCACGCGTCCATTACTTCTAAGCCATCTGGAAGCAGCGCATTTGGAATCCACAAATACAAGTGCGCTTTTTCTCCTGTAATATCCGCAATCGGCAGTGCTTTAATATCTGCAATCGTCATTGTCTCATATCGAGTTAAACGTTTATGTTCGGGAGAAACTTTTCCTTTTCTGTTCTGAAATTGCCATGGCGGATCCGCATAAATTGTATTATATTTCTTCCCGCTCGTAAATTTCATTAAATTTTGTATAGTACTTGTTAAATCTGCCATATTCTTCAACACATTCCTTTCCTATCCCTACTGCTAAAATGGGACACCCGCCATTGCGGCGGGAATCAAGCCGATAACGCAATTTTCCCATCCACGTAGTACTCGCACCATACTTTTTTATTAATGGCTGACCATTATTGTCTTTTTCTTGTTTAAAAATATCGTTAAGAGATTCTGTTCTCGTTACAATAACTCCAACATCGATTAGTCCGCAATCAAAATACGTTCGCATTGCCAGCAAATCGCGGTCAAATGTCTGATCTTTACTATTCCACTCAAGATCAAAAGCAACTCTATTTTTCAAAAAGTCTATATTATGGCCATCAATATATCCTTCGATTGTTTCAACATCATATGGTTCGTCCGCAAAACGTCCCCTCCGCTGTGCTGTTTGCCTTGGATATTTTTTTACAATCAGATCACCGCTTATTCTAATCTCTCTCCAGCCATACGGGTATAATACATCATCAAATTTTTTGGGTATTGGAGATTCATTACCTCCGGATTTTTTTATATCTGCCAAAGTTAGCTTCAATTTTCGCAAGCACTCTTGTAACTCCTTCCACTCTGTCGGAAATGCATCATGGAGTATCTCTAAAGCATGACCATAATTATAAAATTCAAACCTTCTTAAAAGATCACTATCCACATATTTTTCTACATCCATATCACTTATTCCTTTTCATATTTCTTACCATGGTATCCGTGCCCGCATCTTCTGTCGCTTCTGCATTTTCCGGGACTTCTGCTGTCTTTGAAGATTCAAACAATTCCGCTTCCGGCCTCTTAAGAAACGCTTCATTTTTTTCTGCTTCCGCCTGTTCTTCTGGTTTCGGTTTTTCTGCTATCCACGGTCGCTTTTCCCCAAGCCATCCCATCTCCTGCCAGTAATCCGTATCGACCTGCTGCATAAATGTCCGGCTGTGCATATACCGCATGACATAAAAAAGAACCCTCGTATAAAGCGACGGCGTTACGTGTTCCCGCTCATGAACAATCTTTGTCATAAGCCAATCCACGTTACTGTCAATTTTATCTTTAATTGATTTATCGACTTCATCCCAATCCATGCTTCTGACTGCAACCCCATATGTATAAATCCGTCCGACGCCCCACCATTTCAGGCTGTCCGTAATATCCTTCAGCGCGCTTTTCATACCGCCGCCCGCAGCCGTCGCAAAACACACCGCCTGCTTCTGGAACATAGAAGGCTCTGGCCGGTGTACCATCCAACGGTATCCATAATGGTCAAGAAGAGCCTTTACTTGGCCTGTTGTATGGTAAACATAAGTGGGTGTTGCGAATACAAGGAGATCTGCCTCATCAATAAGCCTTGTAATGCGTCTTAAATATATAAAATAATCCGGACATTTTTTGGCGTCCCGCGTGATGCACAGCCCGCATCCGCGGCAGAATTCCGGCATATCCTTCGGTAGGAACAATTCATTTACCGTATCTTTAGACAAGGTAACTCTCTCCACAAACATCTTCGCAATCCGGTACGTTGAGCTCTTTCTCATCGTACCGTTAATCATCAGTATATTCATACAGAATCCCTTCCTTATAATCTTTCAGCGATTGCCCGTATAAAGTCTTCACTGTTTAAAACCGCCGGATTCTTGATCGTTGTAATCAGTGCAAGATCTTTTGTCATCTTACCTTCCTCAATCGTGTCAATCGTCGCTTCCTCAAGCCTGTCCGCAAACTTCATAAGTTCCTCGTTGCTGTCTAACTCTCCGCGCTTTCTAAGAGCGCCTGTCCATGCAAAAATTGTTGCCACAGAGTTCGTGGAAGTCTCCTCTCCCTTCAGGTGCTTATAATAATGACGCTGAACTGTACCATGCGCCGCTTCATACTCATAATAGCCTTCCGGTGACACGAGAACAGATGTCATCATAGCAAGAGAGCCAAATGCAGAAGATACCATATCGCTCATTACATCCCCGTCATAATTTTTACAAGCCCAGATATAACCGCCCTCGGACTTCATCACACGGGCAACCGCATCATCGATCAGCGTATAGAAATACACAATCCCTGCCGCTTTAAATTTCTCGTCATATTCTGCGTCATAGATCTCCTGAAAAATATCTTTGAACGTATGGTCATACTTTTTGGAAATGGTATCCTTTGTTGCAAACCAAAGATCCTGGTTTGTATCTAAAGCATAGTTAAAACAGCTCCTTGCAAAGCTTGCGATCGACTGGTTAATATTATGCATTCCCTGTATGATTCCTTCGCCCTCAAACTCATGGATCAGCTCCCTTGTCTCATTTCCGTCTTTATCCGTATAGACAAGCTCTGCCTTTCCGGCTCCCGGGATCTTCATCTCACTGTTTTTATATACATCGCCGTAAGCATGCCTTGCGATCGTGATCGGCTTCTTCCAGTTTTTCACACACGGCTCAATTCCCTTTACAACGATCGGCGCGCGGAATACGGTTCCATCCAGAATCGCGCGGATGGTCCCGTTCGGACTTTTCCACATTTCTTTCAGGTCATACTCCGTCATACGGGCTGCATTGGGCGTAATGGTAGCGCATTTTACCGCAACTTTATGTTTTTTCACTGCATTTGCCGAATCGATCGTGACTTGGTCGTTCGTCTCATTGCGGTGCACAAGCCCCAGATCGTAATACTCTGTATTCAGCTCAAGAAACGGCTCTAAAAGATTCTCTTTGATCATCTTCCAGAGAATCCGGGTCATTTCGTCTCCATCCATCTCCACAATAGGAGCCGTCATTTTTATCTTATCCATTGTTCTATCCTCCAATATTTTCTAATCATGCCATATTGCCGGTTACTTTCCCACTGCTGATAACAGCTTAGTACAATTTCGCCCCAATCTCTCTTGGACGGAATCCGTCATTTTCCAGTGCCATCAGGATATCATTCTTATGCTCCGTACCGAATGCCTCCATGGTAATACGAAGTTCCACGGCCGCATTCCGGTTCGTGCTTACAAACTGGTTATGCTCTAATTTAATCACATTGCCGTTCGCATTGGCAATGGTAGTTGCCACACGCACAAGCTCTCCGGCTTTATCCGGAAGAAGCACTGACACAGAAAAAATCCTGTCCCTTTGGATCAAGCCGTGCTGCACGATCGAAGACATGGTGATAACGTCCATATTACCGCCGCTGAGAATCGCCACTGCCTTTTTGCGGGTCAGATCCATCTGTTTTAACGCTGCGATTGTTAAAAGACCAGAGTTTTCCACAATCATCTTGTGGTTTTCCACCATATCAAGAAAGGCGCCGATCAATTCATCATCCTCCACTGTAAGAATCTGATCAATATTCTCCTTACAATATGGGAAAATGTTTTCACCTACCCGCTTGACTGCCGTCCCGTCTGCGATCGTATTGGCGCTTGGAAGTGTTACCGGCTCTCCGGCCTCTAACGCCGCAGACATACTCGCTGCCGATTTCGGCTCCACTCCGATGATCTGAATCTTCGGATTCAGCATTTTGGCCAGTGTTGCGACACCTGTTATCAAGCCGCCGCCGCCGATCGGCACAAGAATGTAATCCACCGTCGGCAGCTCCTGAATGATCTCCATGGCAATACTTCCCTGTCCTGTGGCAACGTCCAGATCATCAAAAGGATGCACCAGTGTCTTGCCGGTCTCCTCAGCCAATTTTACCGCATATGCATAAGAATCGTCAAATACATCTCCGTAAAGTATCACTTCCGCCCCATAATTTTTTGTGCGGTTTACTTTAATAAGCGGTGTCACTGTAGGCATGACAATCGTTGCCTTACAGCCGAATTTCTGCGCTGCGAACGCAACCCCCTGAGCGTGATTTCCTGCAGAGGCTGTAATGAGGCCTCTCTCGCGCTCCTCTTTTGTCATGGTACTGATCTTATAATAGGCGCCGCGCACCTTATAAGCGCCCGTACACTGCATATTCTCAGGCTTTAAATACACCTTTCCTCCGGTCAGGCTGCTTAAATTTTCACTGTATACCAGTTTCGTCGGCAGCGTGACTTTTTTCACAACTTCACTGGCTTCTTCAAACTTCTCTAATGTCAGTTCCTGCATTTATAATTCCTCCTTATCAGAATCTCTCTTGTCTACCGTAAACAATGCTTTTACAAAATCATCTGCGTCGAATTTCTGCAGATCGTCAATCGTTTCTCCCACACCGATATATTTCACCGGAATTCCGAGTTCTTTATGGATTGCAACTGCAATCCCACCTTTTGCCGTTCCATCCATCTTGGTCAGAACGATTCCCGTAATATCCGTCACCTCGCAGAATTCCTTTGCCTGCTGCAGCGCATTCTGACCCGTCGTCGCGTCCAGAACAACCAATGTCTCGCGGAAAGCCTCCGGGAATTCCCGGTCAATGATCCGGTTCATCTTACGAAGCTCTTCCATAAGATTTTTCTTATTGTGAAGACGTCCCGCCGTATCACACAAAAGTACATCCGCATGTCTTGCCTTCGCCGCCGCCACCGCATCGTAGACAACAGACGCCGGATCGGAACCCTCCTGTCCGCCGATCAAATCTGTCTGGGCACGGTTCGCCCATTCTTTCAGCTGCTCTCCTGCCGCCGCGCGGAACGTATCCGCCGCCGCCATGATCACCTTTTTATCCATCGCACGGAGCTTACCCGCAAGCTTGCCAATGGTTGTCGTCTTCCCTACGCCGTTTACACCGATCACCATAACGACCGAAGTCTTTTCCTCGAACTCGTACGCCGTCTCTCCAACCTCCATCTGCTCTCTAATACTCTCGATCAAAAGCTCTCTGCAATCGGCCGGCTGTTTGATATGGCGCTCCTTCACTTTCCTTTTCAGATCATCTAAAATATCATAGGTCGCCTGAACTCCCAAATCTCCCATGATCAGAACTTCCTCGATCTCCTCGTAAAAATCTTCATCGATACTGGAAAAACCGGAAAAAATACTGTCCATGCTGTTCACAATATTATCTCTCGTCTTCGTAAGACCAGAAATCAAACGTTTCAAAAATCCTTCTTCAGCCATAATGCGCCTCCTCTACCCTTTTACTTATCAAGCTCTTCTTCCAACAGGCTCACGGAAACCAATGTTGACACACCCTTTTCCTGCATGGTGATTCCGTACAGACGGTCTGCCGCAGTCATAGTCCCGCGCCTGTGGGTAATGACGATAAACTGCGTGCTCTTCGTCAGTTTGTGCAGATATTTTGCAAACCGGATCACGTTATTATCATCAAGCGCTGCTTCAATCTCATCAAGAAGACAGAACGGAGAAGGCTTTAAATTCTGGATCGCAAAAAGAAGAGCAATCGCTGTAAGCGCCTTCTCTCCCCCGGAAAGCTGCATCATATTCTGAAGTTTCTTTCCAGGCGGCTGGGCGATGATACGAATTCCCGCCTCTAAGATATCCTCATCCTCCATAAGCTGTAATGTTCCTTTTCCGCCTCCGAACAGTTCCTTGAACACGGTGTCAAACTCTTTGGAGATGCGTTCAAACTGCTCCGCAAACTGCTTTCTCATGGCTATATCAAGCTCTTCTATGATCTTTTCCAATGTTTCCTCCGCCTCTATCAGATCATCGTGCTGTCCCTTAAGGAACTCATAGCGCTCAGATACATTTTTAAAATCCTCAATAGCATTGACATTCACATCCCCAAGTCCTTTGATCTCATTCTTGATTTCCTGAATCCGCTTTTTCATCTGGGAAAGATCTGTCAGATTCTCATTGCGCAGTTCCAGTGCCCGGTTATACGTAAGCTCATATTCTTCCCACATATAGTTAATCTGCTTTTCGGAAGCCTCCTCATAATTCTCTTTCTGGCTCTCCAGACGGAACACTTCTTTATCAAGCTCTGACATATGTCTGGACAGATCTTCTCTCCTCTGTAAAAATACTTTGTGCTTCTGGTTCAGATCTTCGCGCTGCGCCTTGAATTTTTCGATTTCCACGCCGATCTCTGTGAAAAGCTCCCCGGAATCTTCTATCGTCTTTCTAAGACCTGCAATCTTTTCTTCCTTCTCCTGTATCTCCTTGGAAGTGCCGCCTTTATTCTCTTCAAGTTCCTTTAACTCTTCATAAAATTTGTCAAGCTCCTCGCGGATACGCGTCACATTCTGAGAGGTAAACTCATATTTCTGCTCAAGCCCCGCACAAACAAGATGGAGTTCCTCCGCCTCTTTCTGCTTCGCCGCCTCAACCTTACGCTCACTGTCAAGCAGAGACTGTTCGTCTTCCACTTTCTGAGATAACTCTGTCTCCAACTGCTCTGACGTATCCAGCTCCACACTGATCGATTCCTGATTGTCTATAATATCTGTAATCTGCCGCTCAAGCTGCTGTCCTTCTTCGCGGATATCGCTTGACATATTTCTTGCCGCCCGAATCTTTGCTTTCGCCTGCTCCATATTCATCTTCGCCGTATTCTGAACGACATACGCCTTCTGAAGCTTCTCTTTCACGATCTCTATCTGGTCATAATATCCCGAACGCTCGCTGCGAAGCTTCTCAGACTCCGCCTCAAGTTCATCCATCTCACGCTTTAACTGCCTGACCGTCTTTTCAAACTCTTCAATTTCCCGGCGCCTGCTTAAAAGATTACTGGAATTTTTAAACGCGCCTCCAGTCATAGAACCGCCCGGATTGATCAGCTCTCCCTCTAAAGTTACGATTCGGATGGACTGTCTGTATTTTCTGGCAATGGCAATGCCGTGGTCGATATGGTCCACCACAAGGGTACGTCCAAGCAAATAGGATACGAGCTCCCCGTACCTGCTCTCCGCCTTCACCAGCTTATCGGCGGTGCCGATGACGCCTTCTTCCTTAAGCGCCTCCGGCCGGCTGATTGTACCGTAAGTCTTAAGAGCAGTAAGCGGAAGGAACGTAGCCCGCCCGAATTTATTCTGCTTTAAAAATCCGATCATACGCTTTGCCGTATCCTCGTCTGCAGTAACGATATTCTGGATATTTCCCCCCAGAGCCGTCTCTACAGCGACCTCATAATCTTTTTCCACCTTTATGATGTCGGCTACAACCCCAAGAAGTCCCTTCTCCTTATCACGCCTGTCCATGACTTTTCGGATACTGTTGCCGTAACCGTCATAACGCTCTGTAATATTTTTTAAAGATTCAAGCCTTGACTCCTCCCTGTGATAAGCAGTCTGTCCGATGCGAAACTGCTCGGTCTGGCGGGAAAGAACCTTCTGAATCTCTTCAATCTTTTCCTCATACTGACTGTTTTGTTCTGCAAGGACAATGATTTCGCCGGATACGGCTTCTAATTCTTCTTCATATCCTAAAAGAAGCTTTTCCTGACCGTCCGCTTCTGTCTCGGCCTCTGATATCCGCTGGTTAAGCTGGGCTCTGCGCACCTGTATCTGCTCTAACATGGTATCATACTTCTGTATCTTTGCCTTCGTAGATGCACGGCTGTTAAGAAGTTCCATGATATCAGCTTTCTTCTTCTCAATGTCCGCAGTAAATGTAGCGATGCGCGTCTGAACTGCAATCAGCTCTTCTCTGGCGCTGTTCTCCAGAGTTCTTCGTTCCCCGAGCTGTCCGTGGATCGCAGTCTGCTCCCGCTCAAACTCTTCAAGCTTCTCTTTACGCTCCGCAATCTCCGATTCGATCGTCTCCGACCGCTGCTCATAGTGCTCGTCATTCATCCTTGCGCTGTGAATCTGCTCCTTTAAAAGAGCAATCTGACTCTCCAACTGCTGCTTAAGCATCGTCGTCTCATTCAGCTGTCCCTTTGCCCGTTCGATAGATTCGTCGATCCTGTCAACCTGTTCTTCTACGGACTCGTATTCCTGCTTCATACCGTCATACTGCTTACTGGCACTCTTAAGCTCCTCGTCAGTATCCTTGATCTTCACTTCCAGAGAAGTAATATGCTCTTGTATGCGCGCTGTCTCTAACAGGAACATATTGATATCATAATTCTTTAATTCTTCTTTTTTCTTTAAAAATTCCCGTGCTTTCTCCGACTGCCTCTCAAGAGGGCCAAGCTGCTTAAAAAGCTCCGCGAGGATATCATTCACACGCAGAAGATTCTGCCGCTCTTCCTCAAGTTTTTTAACAGACATATTCTTCCTGCGTTTAAACTTTACGATTCCCGCCGCCTCATCAAAAAGCTCCCGTCGTTCTTCGGGCTTTCCGCTTAAGATCCGATCGATCTGTCCCTGCCCGATGATGGAATATCCCTCTTTTCCGATACCCGTATCATAGAACAGTTCATTGACATCCTTCAATCTGCATACGCTCCCGTTAATCAGGTATTCACTCTCGCCGGAACGATATAGTTTACGCGCCACAGTCACTTCCTCGTATTCGATCGGAAGCTGATGATCGGAATTATCAAGTGTGATCGCAACGGAAGCATAACTTAAAGGACGTCTGTTTTCCGTACCTGAAAATATGACATCCTGCATACTTCCGCCCCGAAGCTGCTTGACCCGCTGTTCTCCCAGCACCCAGCGCACCGCATCGGCAACATTACTCTTGCCGCTGCCGTTCGGTCCCACAATTCCGGTAATCCCATTATGGAAGTCAAATCTTAATTTATGCGCAAAGGATTTAAACCCCTGCACCTCTATACATTTTAAATACATCCTGCACCTACTTTATATTCTTTTCCCTAAGCATCAGTATGCTCTGGTATGCAGCCTCCTGTTCAGCCGCCTTCTTCGTCTTCCCTTCGCCCGTACCGTAACGCTTTTCTCCGATATAAACAGCCGAAGAAAAAGACTTATTATGGTCAGGCCCCTTCTCGTCGATCAGACGGTACTGAAGCCCTTCTTTAAAATTAGCCTGAACAGTTTCCTGTAAGATAGTTTTGCTATCATAAAAGAGCTGACGGTTTTCTAAGTCATTCAGTACAAACTTCATAATAAACTCTTTTGCACTAGCAAAACCACCGTCAATATAAATAGCCCCGATCAGCGCTTCCATGGCATCCGACACAACAGATTCCCTCTTTCGCCCCCCGGTAGCCTCCTCGCCTTTCCCAAGAAGAAGATATTCGCCCAGATTAAGCTGACGGGCACAGAAAGCTAAGGCCGGCTCGCAGACCATACTCGCTCTAAGCTTTGTCAAATCACCCTCCTGCATCCTGCTCTCATCAAAAAAGAGAAACTCACTTGAAATCAATTCAAGCACCGCATCGCCGAGAAATTCCAGTCTCTCATTACAATTGTATTTCGGCAGATGCATTTCATTTGCATAGGAGCTGTGAACCATTGCCTTTTTTAACAGCGCAAACTTCTGAAACCGATACCCTATTTTTTTTTCTAATTCTTTTAACTCTCTGTTCATTCTAATCCTTTCTGTATATTTGGGAAAACTAAAGTAAATAAATCTTCCAAAAGGAAAAAGCCCGTCAGGGCTTTTTCACACCAAAACCATGCCTAATCATTTGTCGCATTACGAATCTGCTCTGCAGCGTCCCCTACAGTAGCGATCTTTTCTGCCTCTTCATTATCAATCTCAATGTCAAAAGTCTCTTCTATGCCCATAATAATCTGAAAAATATCAAGGGAATCTGCTCCCAGATCATCTACAAATGTAGAATCCATCGTAATAATATCTTTGTCCTCAATGTTCATTACATCCGCAATAATATCCTGTAATTTTTCAAATTCCATATCTTTTTTCTCCTTTTCCTAATTATGATCAGCGGATCTTTCATCCGTCTGAATACATTCTTTGATCTTTTCATTGATTTTTTGCTGTTTAAAAGTCACACACTGTAAAAGAGTATTGCATACCTCCTTTGACTTAGAACTTCCATGAGTCTTCACCACAAGACCATTCAGTCCAAGAAGCGGCGCTCCTCCATATTCACTGGCATCAAACTGCTTCAGTGTCTGCTTCAATGCAGGCTTCACAAGCAACGCGCCAAGCTTGCTTCTTAAGCTTTCCATCATGCCTTCCTTAATCTTGCTGACGAGTACGGCGCCTACGCCTTCATAGAGCTTCAGGATAATATTCCCGGCAAATGCCTCACATACAACCACATCCGCCTGTCCGTGAGGAATCTCTCTTGCCTCTACGCTGCCGATAAAGTTCAGACCTTTCTCCTCCTTCAAAAGAGGAAATGTCTCTTTTACTAATGCGTTGCCTTTATCCTCTTCTGCGCCGATATTCACAATCCCTACTTTTGGATTCTGAATACCAAGGACATTCTCCATATAGATAGAACCCATCTTAGCGAACTGTACAAGATGTGACGCTCTGGCATCCACATTCGCTCCGCAGTCAATCAGAAGCGTAACTCCTTTTTCCGTAGGAATCAGCGGCGCAAGAGGCGGACGCTCCACTCCTTTGATTCTGCCAACGATCACCTGCCCTCCGACCAGAATTGCTCCCGAACTACCCGCAGACACAAACGCATCCGCCTTGGCGCTCTTCACCATCTTCATACCTACAACCATAGAAGAATCCTTCTTCTTACGGATCGCATTCACAGGCGGCTCAGCAGTTTCAATGACTTCGGATGCATGTAAAACCTCTATCTGTGACTTGCTATACTGGTACTTAATCAGCTCTTTTTCAATCGCTTCCTGCACCCCTATCAGAAATACCTTCATTGACGGTTCCTTCTCAACAGCTTCCACCGCCCCTTTAACAATCTCCCCCGGAGCATTGTCCCCTCCCATAGCATCCAGCGCTATGTTCGTTATCTCTGTCATCTCTATCCCTCCTACGTTGCTAGGTTCATTCTACTAAACCTCACTGCAAAAATCAATATCTATTAGAAAAAATATAGGGAACTGTAACAATATTATGAAAGGCTTGCATTCTCCGAGAAGAATACAAGCCTTTCGTTTTCTTATCTCTTATTATGTTGATATCCGCCTAAAATCCCATATTTTTAAGCTTAAATTTCGATAACAGATCACGCAGCACCTGTGACTGGCTGGAAAGCTCCTCACTTGCAGCAGCGCTTTCTTCCGAACTTGCAGAATTCGTCTGAACAACGCTGGAAATCTGTGAAATACCCTCGCTGATTCCTCCGATGGAGTCAGCCTGCTTAACCGAAGCTTTGGAGATCTCTGTTACCTGCTCCACAACTCCGTGAGCGCCCACAACGACTTCACTAAGCGCCTGCTGTGTGGATTCCGTCAATTGTACTCCGTTATCAACCGCATGCAGAGTTTCCTCAATCAACTTGGAGGTACTCTTAGCCGCCTCGCCGCTCTTGGCAGCAAGGTTGCGTACTTCATCAGCCACCACCGCAAAACCTTTTCCGGCAGTGCCGGCACGCGCGGCCTCAACCGCTGCATTTAAAGCAAGGATATTGGTCTGGAATGCAATATCTTCGATCGTCTTGATAATGTGCCCAATCTCATTAGAGCAGCTGCTGATGTTATCCATCGCATGGGACATCTCCTGCATCTGCTGGTTGCACTGCTCGATCTGCTCGCCCACCTGACTTACCTGCGCACTGGTCTCATTCGCGCTTTGTGCGTTATCATTAATCTGTTCAGACACTAGATTCACTGTATTTACCAGATTATCAATCTCGTTCGCCTGCTCCGTCGCGCCTTGCGCCAATGCCTGCGCTCCGCTGGAAACCTGATCCGCTCCGTTTCCAACCTGAACCGCAACTGTCTGAATCTGTGCCATTGTCTCATTCAGCTGCTTTAAAATCACATCTGTAGAAGTACGGATCTCCGCAAAATCTCCCACATACTCGAAATCTGCCGCTTCTGTTGTCAAATCTCCGCGGGCAATCGCATTCAAATTCACAGAGATATCCGATATGTACATCGAAAGTGTCTTTGCCGCCTGATTCAGACTGTTAGCCAGTATACCGATCTCATCTTTATTCGGTACATCAATTTCAAAGTCAAGCTTACCCTGAGAAAGCAGCTGGCTGTTAGCGGTAATAACCTGAATCGGACGCACGATCTTCGACATTACATACGTAACAAGCGACAGGCACGCAATCATATTGATAATAAAGGAAACAACCGTAACGGCAGTTGTCGCTGTGATCGCACGCTGAAGAGTCGTCTCATATGTTTTTGTATCCGCCTCGCTGAGTTCGATCACCTGATCCAGAATTGCGACAAGATTGCTGACATTCTCCTTTGTCTCATTCAAATACATCTCCTGAGCGCTCTGATGATCTGTCTCATTGATTCCAAGAATCTCATCCGCCGACTTATGAATCGCTTCGTGGATCGGAATCATCTGATCAATCAAAGAAAGAATTTCCTGATTCTCAACACCCGAATGATCGCCATAGAGCCATTTACCCAAATCACAAGCTGTATAATCTGTACTGCCGGTAAATTCCGTACCAAAATTGATCGCTGAACTTAAATTTTCAATCCAGCTGAAATGCGCTTTCTCACCTGCAAGCGCTAATGCATTGATCTTGTTCGCGTTTGCAGTATCGCGGCTTGCCGTTCTGATCTTTTTCACTCCATTAACCGTAAATACTGCACTGATAACAACGACGATCAAAATCACGATCACTCTTATCCATACAGATTTTTTAATTGACTTTCCCATGAATTTACCCCTCTCTTTTTATTATTTTAGAAATTGTCCGAAAATATATGACTTATTCTTCAAACAGTCCCTTCTTGGTAATCTCCATTCTTTTTCATTATACTCGAAACTTCTCTCTTTTTCAATCCTTTTTTACATGAAAAAAGTAATAAAAAACAGAGAACCATCTTTTGATAAATGGTTCTCTGTCTGCCGTCTCTTTTCGATTAGTCCTGCGGAATAATTTCTTTTTTGTTGTAGCTGCCGCAAGCCTTGCAGACTCTGTGAGGCATCATTAATTCGCCGCATTTGCTGCACTTAACAAGATTCGGAGCACTCATCTTCCAGTTTGCTCTTCTCTTATCCCTTCTGGCCTTAGAAGTTTTGTTCTTTGGACAAATTGACATAGGTTACACCTCCTTAAAATTCTTAAATACATCGCGGATAACCGACATTCCAAGGTCAATGCCCGTATCTATGCAATTACAGGTACCCTCATTTAGGTTCTGACCACATACATTGCAAATCCCCCTGCAGGATTCACTGCATAGAACTTTCATCGGCCATCCTACTAATATCTCATTATAGAGTAATCTGTCTACGTCAAGATGATATCCGTCAATATAGTTGTTCTCATCTAATTCATCTGTCTCGTCTGCGGCCGCCTCAGCAGTCCGGCTCTCTACTTCTCTTTCAAAATCAAGTTCAAATTCCGTCGGCACCGCCGTAAGACACCTGTCGCACGGAACCCCGATCACCAGTCTGCATGTCCCCCTGATATAAAGCTTATGTTCTCCTGCATATTCCACATGGATGAAAGCTTCCTCTTTGGAAATAACCGGATAAGAATCTTTCCTGATCCTGAATTCTTCCATCTCGCAGGGAACAACCGCATCCAAAGGCTCATGCTGCTCGGACAAGACGCCGGATAGGTTTAATATCATAGAATCACCCCTATTCACACCTAGATTATTATATCATGTAAATGTGGTTTGTCAACCGATTATTTACTATATTTTGTAGATATTTTACTAAAATTCTGCCGAAACGTCCATCTATATGGAAATTTAATTTGAGACTTATCATTCTCATACAAACAGGGACGATTCATAAAATCGTCCCCGTTCTTGTCATTGTAAATAAGAGTGCATATTTACAGTGTATTTCCTCCCTACTTGGAAAGTCCAAACTTCTCATCTTTCGCCGGTTTCTCGTTCTGTTTGACAGGAACGCCCGCATTCTCCGTCTCTACCGGATCACCGACCGTCAAACCTTCGATCTCTGAATCCGGACAGAGTGGCGTCCATGCCATCTCCATAACTTTATCGACCGTCATATCTTTTGCAGTAATGATTCCAAGACGGATATAATCCTCTGCGATCTCACGGAGTGCTTTCTCTGTGAATGCATCGGAAAGACCAAAGTGGAGAGAATCCCAGAATACCTGCTGGTCAGCCTTTTCCCCTGTCATTTTATCCGTATCATACATTGCCTGAACTGCTTCCTCGGAATGCATACGATTGAACTCTCCCGCACGTTTGATCGCCTTTACTACATATTTTGCGTGTACCGGATTCTTTTCGATAAACTCATTGTTCATGGCTGTTACACAGCATGGCTCGTCCTGAAATTCCGGGCTGTATGTGATCGAGCAGATCATACGCATATCTTCCTTATAATTTGCAAGCACAAAATAATCAGAGAAGATAGAAGCGTCAACCTCGCCGTTTTCCATGGCAGCTACTGTAGCCGCGCTGTCAGCAATATCCAGATACTCTACATCCTTTGTCGGGTCGATACCATACTCGTCAAGCAGACGGTAAGTGATATTCTGGTCGGAATTTCCGATACCGTCATGGATAGCGATTTTCTTGCCCTTCAGATCTTCCACTGTCTTGATATCACTGTCAGCCGGAACAAAGATGGACTTACATCCGATGTGCGCACCTGCTACAAATGTCATCTTCACACCGTTTGTTACAGGAACAAGCATTGTCGCAATATGATCTGTTCCCCACATACACTGGCCGGTTCCGACGTTATTTACAACGGATTCACCTTCCATATAAGTAGCATTGATACCGTACTCTTTGTAATATCCCTGAACCTCTGCCATATATTTTGCAGATACACAGGCGCCGCCGTTGAACAGATAATGGATCTCTGTACCGAATACCGGCTCTTTCTGCATTGCCGCCCAGTCTTCCTCTGAGACTGCTTCTGGTTTCTCTGCATCTGACGATGCCTCCGGCGCCTCTGCTTCATCCGCGGAAGCTTCTGTCTTTGCAGCGTCGTCATCCCCGCTGTTTGCCGGCTCTCCCCGCGTACCGCATGCAGCCAGTGAAAACACCATAGTTGCAGCCAGCGCCGCCGCTGCCAGACGTTTGAACTTTAGAAATTTCATAATAATTCTTTCTCCTTTTCCTAAGACTAAAAATTTGTATCTATCCATAAAACACAGAAGAAATGCGACTTTTCTCTCTGGTTTTGCGGAACATGTTAAAATGGGACTCTTTATCTTCCGCCGCCGAAATGCAGACGGTTCAGAATCTCATTACGGTACTCTACAAACGCCGCCGAGGAACGGTCTCTCGGATAGTCCTCACTGATCTTAATATCCGCCACAACGCGTCCCGGATTGGCATCCATAACGATCACTCGGGTTCCCATATAGACAGCCTCGTCCACATCATGAGTCACCATAAGGGCAAGCTGCCCCTTCTCCTGCCAGATTTTAAGAATCTCATCCTGCATATTCATACGTGTAAATGCATCCAGCGCACCAAGAGGTTCATCCAGAAGAAGGATGTCCGGCTCATTAATAAGCGAGCGCATCAGCGCCACCCTCTGAGCCATCCCTCCCGATAACTGCCCCGGGTAATCGTTACGAAAAGACTCTAAGCCAATGACTTTGAGCAAGCGTTCCACCTTGTCTTCATTCCCCTTAAGCTTGCCCTGCATCTTCAGGCTGAACGCAATATTCTTCTCAACGGTCAGCCATGGAAACAGCGTAGATTTCTGGAACATCATGCCCCGCTCCGGAGAAGGCTCCGTGATTTCTTTTCCGTCAACCGTGATCTTACCGGTAGTAGGCATGATAAGCCCGGCCACCAGTCTGAGAATCGTAGATTTCCCGCACCCGGACGGTCCTACCAGACTGACGAACTCCCCGCTTGTCAAGTTTAGATCAATCGCATTCAAAGCATGCGTGACTTCATCATTCTCCACTTTCGCAAAGCTTTTGGATACATTCTCTATCTTTAATGAAACTTTTTTCTCTGCCATCTATTTCACTACTCCATTCTGCCATCTAAGTACGCGGCGTTTAATCAGATCCAATGCTTTTGTAACTACTGTGAATATAAAACAGATCACGAACAGCGCCGCAAACATCTTGTCATATGCCGCCCACGATTTCGCCCAGTTCATATACCATCCAAGCCCGGCTTTTACACCCATCATCTCCGCGATCATAATTGCTACACAGGCTGAGCTCATGGCCTGTGTACAGCCCTGCAGGATGGAAGGCATCGCATGAGGAATGGCCACCCGGAACACTAGCTGTCTGGAGCTTGCGCCAAGTGTCCTTGCCGCATCGAAAAAATCCTTGTCCACATTGGAAATGCCTGTCATGGACGCGACAGTTACCGCGAACCACGATCCCAAAGCGATAATGAACACCGCCCCTTTGAAGAGAGATGTCGCAACGACCATAACGATCGGTATCCATGTAGAGGTCGGAATCGGTCCTAAAAATTTGATCACCGGATTCACCCAGTATCGCACTCTTTCGGAATATCCGCAGGTGATCCCGGTAACAAGACCCAGCGCAACGCCGATAAAATACCCCAAAAGCAGAAGCCTCAATGTATGTAAAGTACATTCGATCAGATAAGCCCGGTCGATCCACGCTATATTGATAATATAATTCATACAAGGCACAAACGGCTGTGTCAGCACCCCCGTCTTTAATGTGAGATAATCATACCCTGCAAGCAGCAGAAAAAGCGCGGAAAGAAGCGGCGCCCGGTATCTGAGCATATCCAAGACTCCTTTGTCTCCCTTCGCTTTCTTGGCAGCCGAATAGATAAAATAAATCAAATATGCGCCGATCAATACCACAAGAAACCATACATAAGTATATGGATTATCATTGGGACTTCCATTGGGAACCATCCAATATTCCAGCATCGCAACCATGCCGCACACAAACGGAAGCAGCATGATAATCCAGTCCAAAGCCTTCTGCCATCCGGTTTTTTCCTTCTCCTCCAGATCCTTAAGCTGCTGACGTGTCAAATGCTGGAGATTTTCTTTATCCATAGTGTTCTTTGCGTTTTTGGAAATTTTTGCTGACATAAACCGTTCTCCTAAAAATATTTTTCCAAAATAATAGTACAAATGTCCGATGCACATCTGATATTTACTATGACCTTTAGACCGCATCCACCGTCTGTACTCTCACTTTGTATATCCGCGATATGTATTTGCTGTATCTATAGTCTATCATAAAAACATAAATAAGTTAAATTGATAATCCTAATCAACATACGCATTTATTTGACATTTCTATGTAACAAGTCTCAAAATCCGCAGAATTTCTGTGTAATATGCACAAAAAAACCTGCCGCAAAAAGCAGCAGGTTTTTATCTTCTTTTTATACCAATGCGACGGTTTCACGCGCAATTGCAAGTTCTTCATTGGTAGGAATCACCATCACGGTAACTTTGGAATCCGGAGTAGAGATCACGATCTCCTCTCCTCTCTTACCGTTCGCCTCCTCATTGACAGCAATTCCAAGATAGCCGAGATACTCGCATACCCCTTTTCGCACCGTACCGGAATTCTCTCCGATTCCCGCCGTAAATGCGATCATATCGACGCCGTTCATCGCTGCGACATAACTTCCCACATATTTTGCTACGCGGTAGCAGAATACGGAAAGAGCGATTGCCGCGCATTTGTTTCCGTTATTCGCGCCATCCTCCAGATCACGGAAATCACTGGAGAGTCCGTCAGAAAGTCCCTGTACGCCGGATTTTTTGTTCAGCATATTCATCAGGCCCGCAATATCCAGATTCTCTTTCTTAGCGATGAACTCTAAGATCGCCGGGTCGATATCGCCGGAACGCGTTCCCATCACAAGTCCCTCTAAAGGTGTCAGCCCCATGGAAGTATCTACGGATTTTCCGTTTTCGACAGCACAGATGCTGGCGCCGTTTCCAAGATGGCATACGATCGTCTTCATCGCGTCATACGGCTTGCCCGCAAGTTCTGCCGCTCTCTTGGACACAAAACTATGGCTTGTTCCGTGGAAACCGTAACGTCTTACTTTATATTTGTCATAATACTCATACGGAAGTCCGTACATATATGCCTTTTCAGGCATCGTCTGGTGGAATGCCGTGTCGAATACCGCTACCATCGGCGTACCGGGCATTAATTTCTCACAGGCATTGATTCCGATCAGGTTCGCAGGATTGTGAAGCGGCGCAAGGTCATTGCAATCTTCAATTGCCGCTTTTACTTCCTCTGTGATCACTACGGAGCTTGCAAATTTCTCTCCGCCGTGTACCACGCGGTGTCCTACGGCGCCAATCTCACTCAGGCTCTTAACAACGCCTGTCTCGGCGTCAGTCAGGGCGTCGATTACAAACTGAATCGCCTCTGTATGTGTCGGCATAGCCTTATCGGATACAGCCTTGTCCCCACCTTCCGGCTGATACGTAAGACGTCCGTCAATACCGATTCTCTCGCACAGACCCTTTGCCAGAACCTTCTCTGACTCTGCGTTGATAAGCTGGAATTTCAAAGATGAACTTCCGCAGTTGATTACTAATACATTCATGTTCCCATACCTCTCTTTTTTTATTCGTTCGTTTTTAATTAATTTGCTGCCATGCACTGTACGGCTGTGATCGCTACTACCCCTTCGATATCTGCCGCGCTGCATCCGCGGGAGAGATCATTGACCGGAGCCGCGATTCCCTGTGTGAGCGGTCCGTAAGCTTCTGCTTTCGCAAGTCTCTGAACGAGCTTATAGCCGATATTTCCGGCATCAAGATCCGGGAATACCAGTACGTTTGCTTTGCCAGCTACCGGGCTTCCCGGCGCCTTGGACTGGCCGATCTCCGGTACGATCGCTGCGTCAAGCTGGAACTCACCGTCAAGCATCAGACCTTCCGGCGCATTCTCCTTAGCGATACGTGTAGCCTCAACTACCTTGTCCACATCTGCATGCTTCGCGCTTCCTTTTGTAGAATGGGAAAGCATAGCCACTACCGGCTCTTTTCCTGTCAGCGCTTTGAATGACTCTGCGGAAGAAAGAGCGATCGCCGCGAGCTTTTCCGGATCCGGATTCTGCTCAAGGCCGGAATCCGCAAAGATAAATGTTCCGTCAGCACCCATATCGCAATCCGGAACTACCATTACGAAGAACGCAGATACAAGTTTTGTACCCGGCTTCGTCTTAAGAATCTGCAGGCACGGCCTTAAGGTATCCGCCGTGGAATGACACGCGCCGCTTACCATGCCGTCGGCATCTTTCATTTTAACCATCATAACGCCGTAGTACAGGTAGTTATTAAGAAGAAGTTCTCTTGCCTGCTCTTCGGTCATGCCCTTCTTCTGGCGAAGCTCAACAAGCTTTGCAATATACTCCTCTGTCTTCGGATTCTTCGCCGGGTCAACAATCGTCGCGCCGCTGATATCAAAATCCCCTTTGTTCTTCGCGATCTCTTCCTCACTGCCTACAAGGATCAGATTCGCGGTCCCTTCTTTTAAAACAGCCGCCGCCGCCTCATAGGTTCTGATATCCTCTGTCTCTGGAAGAACGATTGTCTGTTTGCATGTCTTTGCTTTTGCTTTGATTTCATCTATAAATCCCATGATATATAGACTCCTTTCCATTTATTCTCAATTAATTTCTATTATAATACAAAGAAACCCTGCGGACAAGGTTTCTTTGTGTCTATTTTTCAATACATTTGAAAAGGTTATTTATGTACATTCCAATAGTGTAAACCAAATATACTGCGCCGCAAACATATCTGCACACAGTCTCCTTCCCGGATTGCCTTATATTCGTCTGGAGAAACTGAAAATTGCTGGTTATCTTCCCGCCAGTCAGCATAAATATAATAATCTGTAAATCTCCCGGCAGAAATATCTTTGTCTTTCACAATAATCGTTTCATATCCATCGGACTGGAAGGTGAACAGATAATTGAGCGGAAAAGTAATTGAAAACGCCAGTAACAGCGCCATCATGACTGTCGATATAAGCCTCAACTTATCGGTCTTCTCTTTGACGACGTAAAGTTTCAAAGCAAGAGGGAATAACAATACTGCAGCACAGCACCCTGTAAAGATAAAATACTCTCCCGAATCGGCTCCAAAAAACCTGAAACTGTTTAAACAGAATATAACGGCAGTCACAACACATAAAAACGGCATTTTTATTATATATTTTCGGTTCTTTACAAACTGTGACACTTCAAAAAATGAATTCGGATACATCCAGATATATATTATCCAAACCAGCAGAAGCACAAAAACAAAGCAGGCAAATTTCAGTCTCCCTTTCAGAAATATCAGTGCAAAGACTTCTGCTCCCAGCATTGCCCAGCCTGTAATCTTTATAAACTTTTTTTCTTTCTCAAATTTCTCGCCTGTGTTTGTTTCCTCAATTTTTCTTCCATTTTTCATGGCATTCATCTGCGGCCTGCATAATAGCCGTTCAAATCCAGACAAAGCCGGAAGATATTCATCTATATCCTGCCACATGTCCAGTCTTTCAGACAAATCAATACAAGGGATTTTATTTTTTTCCATAATTTCTATTGCTATATCTGCGTTGATTACATCTGTTTTGAAAAACTTTACAACCCGTTTCTTTTGACGATTTAACAGAATAACAATCTGATTCATGTGAATAGAAAGCAGCAGCAGAGAACCCATTTCCGCATATTTAATCACTTGTTTTTTCTTAAATGGCATGGAAACAATCAGCTGATCCGTTTCCAATATGATATAACGCTGATAATATATCAAAATCACGTAAATTCCTGATAAAATAGACGGACTCAAAAATACTCCCATAAGTCCATTTACAGTAAGGGCAAGAATAAATACACTTACAGCCGTGACCAATGTTATAATGATTCCCAAAAAAAGTGTAGCTTTCCGTTCCTTCACTGTAATACTGTCCATTTTTCATTACTCCGCTCTTTCTTGAATGTCAAAAAATTCCCGCATTTTATTTACTGCAGATGGAACACGGCGCTGATAATTGCAAAGTACACACTGATCGTACTGATATCCACCAGCGTAGAGATCAGCGGGGTCGCCATGATCGCGGGATCAAGCCCTATCATCTTGGCGATCAGCGGCAATGTACAGCCTACCACCTTCGCGATTAACACGGTGCAGGCCATGGTCACGCCTATGGTAAACGCCAGCATCACATCCCCCTGTCCCATCAAAAGGATACGGGTACCGTTCACAACTGCCAGTATCACACTGACGCATACTGCAACACGGATCTCCTTCCAAATAACTTTTAAGAGATCGCTAAACTCGATCTCCCCCACCGCAAGGCCGCGGATCACAAGGGTAGAACTCTGGGAACCGCAGTTTCCTCCCGTACCGGTCAGCATGGGAACAAAACCGGTAAGCTGCGGCATCACTGCAATCGCCGCCTCATAGCTGTTCATGATCATCTGTGTCACGGTAGCGGATAACATCAGAAACAAAAGCCACGGAATACGGCTCTTTACATGTTCCAATACGGTCGTTCCGAAATACGACTCATCATTAGGATTGACACCCGCCATACGGCTGATATCTTCCGTTTCCTCTTCCTGAAGGACGATCATCGCATCGTCTACCGTAACGATCCCCACCATACAGTGTTCATGATCCACGATCGGCAGGGCGATCAGACCGTATTTCATAATGGTCCTCGCCACCTCTTCCTGATCATCCGTCGTCTGGGCGTAAAGCATATTCGTGTCCATGATCTCTTCGATCAGCCGGGACTCTCCCGTTGTCAGGAGGTCTTTGATATCCACTGCGCCGATCAGATGCCGCGTCTCCGTCACATAACAGGTATAGATGGTCTCGCGGTTTAACCCGACCTGACGGATCTTTAATATGGCGTCTTCCACCGTCATCTCTTTGTTAAGAGCGATGTAATCCACGTTCATGACGCTTCCGGCGCTGTCCTCCGGATACTGCAATAGCTGGTTGATCTGACGTCTCTTTTCTTCGTTGGTCACAAGAAGAAGACGGTCCACTACATTGGCCGGCATCTCCTCCAGCACGTCAACCGTATCGTCAAGGTACATCTCCTCCATAACTTCCTCAAGCTCGGAGTCCGTAAGCGCGCCGATCAGCACCTCTCGAAGATCACTGTTCATATAGGAAAATGTCTCCGCAGCCTCTTCCTTCACGAGAAGTCTGAAAATCAGCACAAGCTGCTTCTCATTCACATCCTCTAAGATATCTGCAAGGTCAACGGGGTACATATTATTTTCCAATTCTTCCTTAAGCTCTTTGAACCGGCGTGCATCTAACATCTCCTGAATCCGTTCGATGGTCAGCTCTTCGCGCTCTTCATAATCATGGTCGAACTCGCTCCGGGCGACTGCGTCACCCCATTCTTCGGCATTGACCTCTCTAAACTCATGGTTTTTATTCAAGCTTCCCCCTCCTTCCCTGCGTATTGATGAAACTATGGCCGGGTTCGCCGTCATTTATTTCTAGTGCATATCCAAAAAAAACTGACCATATAAAAAACCCCGCCCAGACATTCTGTCTCGAATCACTTCTACACAGTCTGCTCAGTAAATACACAGATCTGTGCGAACATTACCGGACTCTCTTTCACCGTCTGCTGCGGGGAGTATATGATTTGCGAACCCTGTCAAGATATAGTATAATCAATTTTAAAGAAATATACAAGGAGAATTCCTATGAAAATTGTTGGGTTAATTACAGAATACAATCCATTTCACAATGGACATTTATATCATATAAGAAAAGCAAAGGAGATTACCGGGGCAGATGCCGTAATCGTAGTAATGAGCGGCAACTTCGTTCAGAGAGGCGCCCCTGCCATTATGCCGAAGCATATCCGTGCGGAAGTTGCCTTAGAAGCAGGCGTTCCCCTCGTTCTGGAGCTTCCGGTCTGCTTTTCTACAGGAAGCGCGGAATATTTTGCCGCCGGGGCTGTCTCTCTGCTGGAGCATCTGGGCTGTATCGATTCCATCTGTTTCGGGAGCGAATGCGGAGACTATGATACTCTGGAAAAGATTGCCCTTGCGGCTCTTCATGAACCGGAAGAATACAAAAAACTCCTAAAAAGATATCTGGCGCAGGGCATCTCCTTTCCCCTTGCCAGACAATGGGCGCTTTTGGAATATTTTCATGATGAAACACTCAGAAAGGTGTTAGAACAGCCCAACAATATACTGGGCATCGAATATATCAAGGCTCTTTACCGATCGAACAGCAGCATGAAGGCGTACACGATCAAGCGGATCGTATCCGGATACCACGATGATTCCCTGCGCTCCGGCTACAGTTCTGCTTCCGCCATCCGAAAGCTTCTGGCACATGCGGGGCATTCTCTTCACTTGGAAGACAATGAACAAAAGAGCGCCGGCATGTTTGACGAACCGAGTCTTTCTGAAGTTCTGTTCCGGCTGGAACGTGAAGTTCCAAAAGAGTGCATTCATTTTTTGGAGGACGCCTACCAGATCCGCTATCCGATTTACTCCAATGATTTTTCCGCTTTGCTTGGATACAAGCTGCTCACCGAGACAAAGGACTCCCTGACCGAATATCTGGACATCGGCGAAGAACTGGCCAACCGGATCCTGCGCCATTCCAGCGATCTGATCACGATCGACCAGTTCTGTAATCTTTTAAAGACAAAGGATACTACTTACGCCCGCATCAGCCGGTGTCTTTTTCATGTCCTTCTCGATATTAAAAAGGAGCATATGGAAAGTTATAAAAACGCCGGTTACTGCCAGTATGCAAGAGTTCTTGGATTTCGCAAGGACGCTCAGAAGATACTTTCCCTTATTAAAAAATACAGCGATACGCCGCTGATTACAAAACTGTCCCATGCCGCTTCCCTGTCGGAGACCGGGCAGCGGATGATTGCCGGGGACGTCTTTGCGGCGAATCTTTATGAGAGGATCGTCACGGAAAAATACAAAGAACCGTTTATCAATGAATATACACAGCAGGTTGTCGTTATCAGATAAGGAAATGATATCTCTTAAGGACGGACGTCTTTCGCAAAACACCCTTCTTTTATAACGATAACCTCAAATTCCTCCGCAGATCCATCCCCGGCGCTCCAGAGTCGATAACTGCCGTCTTCTTCAATGTCCAGCATATTGTCCCGCTCAAGCGCAACGTTATCTCCCCACAGCTTTTTAAGCTTCTCTTCCTGATCGTCTTCCAGCTCAGTATAAAGCCGCTCGTAATTGCCATGATAATAATACTCATACTGCCAGAGATATTTCACAGGAAACATCTCTTTCATAGACTCCCAGTAAGCATCGCCGTCCTCTGGATACAGCGCCTCTATCAGCTTCAGACCGCCGCCCTCTTCCTTTAACTTCAGCTTTACCGGCATATGGCTTCCCGATTGGGAATATGCCTTTCCCTCAAATAATACATATGTCTCATCCAGAATATCCGTATAGACATACAGGTATTCCCCTTCCCGCTCTGTTCCGAATAACTTGCAGGAGGCTATCTCACAGCATGGCAGATATTCTGACTCAAACGGCTCGCAGACCTGATCCAGCCTGACATACTGCGAAAGCAGATCATCTGTCTGCTCTTCTGTCAGCCCGCCAGAGATTCCTGTAATCACCGCAGCAGCCGACAATGCAGTACATAATACCAGCACGGAAACTGCGCTTAAAATTCTTTTCTTCATATCCGCCTTCCTTTCTGTCAAAAGCAATCTTCACTAAACAGCCGCAAGCAATATACAAAGCAATTGTTCGATATTCTTAGTCTGTGTATGAACTCAAAGTCTCTTTTTACATGCCGGATGTTTCCGGTAATCTGTATATTTCGCATTATAATTTTTCTTAAAGCCCCTGGATTCCGCAAATAACGGATCATACAGCCTGCCGTCAATATCTACCCACACATGTATGAGTCTGCCTCTGTCTGAACAGATCGTCACCTTCTCGTATCCGCACGTTTTAGCTATATACGCGAACGCACAGGATTCTGACGCGCAGCATCCCTTATGCTTTTTAAAGATATCATTCGCAAAGACCACGTCCCAGTCATCGGGATATTTTTTCTTTGCCGCCTGCATCGACCGGTATTGTCTGTATGGGAACTTTTTCATCCAAAGGTAAGATTTGTAAAGCTTTTTTGACCTGCTGTCAGAAGGCTTTGAAACCGCCTGCACCACCTTCTGCGCTTCCAGATAAGCATTGATTCTGGACACATTCTGCTTGGTCTCTTTGGCAATCCCTTCTTTTGTTATATTGATATTGTCAGCTTTGCCATTATAAATCATCTTACCGGACTTACGGTCGAAGAAATAATAATGCCCTTTTATCCTTCTCCACCCGAAGGAAATAACTCCTTTACTGTCTGAGTAGTAGATATTTCCCCCCTTCGCGAAAAACCGGCTCTTTATCAGCTTGCCTTTCTGGTTTTTAAAATAATGGTTCCCTTTCTTTTTCACAAAGGATCCCTTGAAAGTCTCTACGGTCTTTTTGTGATTCCCGATCCTGATTACCGCCCCCTCTTTCTTCGCGCCGGCATCTTTTGCATATACCTTGCACGGCGCCGTATAAGACAGCGCCAGAAGTACGGCTGTGACGCAGAGCAGTATCAGTCTGTAATATAACGTCTTTTTCATGATGCATTTCCCCTGAATCTAATCTCTCATTCCCCGATCATGCCTGAGAACTTAAACTCTCATCAATCACTTTGCAGCATGCAACTGCCATAGACCCCGGTCCGATATGGCAGGATACGCTCAAGGAAAGCGGATCCATATGAACCTCATATCCCGGGAATCTCGCCTCAATCTCTTTTTTCCATTCTTCCGCTTCTTCCTCTGCGCATGTATAAGCCGCCATAAGATAGATCTTTTTCCCTGCAAAACGCTTTGTGATATCCTTCTCTATGGCGTCCAGCATCTTCTTTTTCGCCGCTTTAAATCCTCTCACTTTAGCAAACGCATCCAGCTTCTCACCTTGAATCTGAAGCACCGGTTTGATATTGAGAACCGTGCCAAGCGCCGCGCCGGCCGCTGTCACGCGACCGCCCTTTTTCAGATACTTCAGCGTATCTACCGTAATATAGATACTCGCCTCAAGCTTCTCTCTCATAAGTACGTCAACGATCTCCTGCGCGCTCATGCCCTGCCCTGCCATCCAAAGAGCATCCAGAACAGACTGCCGCTGGGTGATGGATATCCTTTGGTTGTCCACCACATGGACTCTTCCGTCATAATCCTGCGCAAGAGCAATCGCCGTTTCACAGGAACTGCTCAGTCCGCTGGACATAGGGATATGGATAATCTCCTCATATTCCTTCAGAATATCATCCCACATCTCCATCACATCCGCAGGGGATGGCTGTGAGGTAGAAATATCCGCCTCTTCCGCCAGTCTTTGATAAAACTCCTCTTGCGTGAGGGTAATATCTTCATAATACATATCTCCATTAATATAAAACGGCATCGGCAGTACATAAATTCCCATCACCCTGGCCTGACGCTGCGTGATCCCGCTGTTACTGTCTGTCACAATTGCAATTTTTCCCATTCATTCAACCTCTCTTTTATCATTCTATCTCTGTTCTGAAAACACTTTAGTTTTTAAAGCTGTGTATCGGCGCGGGGATTCTTCCTTTTCTCCCGATAAATGCACTGCAGTCAAACTCATTGACCGGCATGATCGGCGCATACCCAAGGAGCCCGCCGAACTCTGCCGTGTCGCCTACATCCTTGCCGATTACCGGAATGAGACGGACTGCCGTCGTCTTCTGGTTCACCATGCCGATGGCCATCTCGTCCGCGATAATCCCGGAGATGGTAGAAGCCTTCGTCTTCCCCGGTACGGCGATCATATCAAGCCCCACAGAGCAGACACAAGTCATAGCCTCCAATTTTTCCAACGTAAGGGAACCCGCATTCACTGCGTCGATCATCCCCTGATCCTCGCTGACCGGAATAAAAGCGCCGCTTAAACCGCCCACATAGGAGGAAGCCATAACCCCTCCTTTTTTTACCTGATCGTTGAGCATGGCAAGCGCCGCCGTCGTTCCCGGCGCGCCGACTCTCTCCAGGCCGATCTCTTCGAGAATCTCCGCAACACTGTCGCCGACCGCCGGTGTCGGAGCAAGGGATAGATCCACGATGCCAAAAGGAATCTTCATCCTTTTTGACGCCTCGCCTGCCACAAGCTGTCCGACTCTTGTAACCTTAAACGCCGTCTTCTTAATCGTCTCACAGAGTTTTTCAAATCCCTGCCCGCGTACCTGTTCAAGAGCGTGTTTTACCACGCCCGGCCCGCTGACGCCTACATTTATCACTGCATCGCCTTCCGTAACACCAAGGAATGCGCCCGCCATAAACGGATTATCGTCCGGCGCATTACAAAAAACTACCAGCTTCGCACATCCGATGGAATCGCTGTCCTTCGTCTCCTCGGCGGTCTGCTTTACGATCTCACCGCAAAGGCGTACCGCATCCATATTGATCCCGGTTCTGGTAGAACCTACATTGACAGAACTGCATACACGCTCTGTACTTGCAAGGGCTTTCGGAATCGAACGGATCAGCAGCTCATCGCTTTTTGTCATGGCTTTTGATACCAAAGCGGAATATCCGCCGATAAAATTCACACCCACCTTCTTTGCCGCCTTATCGAGTGTCTGGGCGATGGTTACATAATCCTCCGGACTGCTGCACGCCGCCCCGCCGATAAGCCCCACAGGAGTAATGGATATCCGCTTATTCACGATCGGAATCCCGAATTCCAGTTCGATCTTCTCTCCCGTCTCTACCAGATTCTCGGCAAGCCTCGTTATCTTGTTATATACCTTTTCGTTCAGTTTTTTCAGATCAGAATCAATACAATCCAGAAGACTGATACCCAGAGTAATGGTCCGTACGTCAAGATTCTCCTCGCTTATCATCTGCTGTGTCTCTATTACTTCAAATTGGTTAATCATAGATACCCTGCCTCTCTTTGCTTTATAATCTGTGCATCTTCTCAAAGATTTCTTCTCTCTGGCACTGAATATTTACCCCGATCGTCTTCCCGAGATCGGCAAGGTCGCTTGCAACAACCGCGATTTCTTTTGTCGTATCTGTTGTATCTACGATAGCCATCATATTAAAGTATCCGTCCACGATCGTCTGGGAAATATCCAGAATATTAATATTCGCCTCAGCGAGATAGACGCATACCTTCGCTATAATTCCAACCTTATCCTTACCTACTACTGTAATGATACATTTTTTCATGTTCATCCTCCTTGTTTCATAACGTAATAATGTCCGAAACCGTATCTCTTTTCGCAACAATAATAGGAATATCCTCTCCTCTGTAGGGATTGTCCCCCAGACTGACCTCCAGCTTCACCGTCTCATAAGCAAGCTTGGCATAATTATTCTCCTTGCTTAAGTGCCCCAACACTACGGCCTTCAATCCATCATGAAGTATATCACAAAGAAGTCTTCCTGACAATTCATTTGACAAATGTCCCATAGCCCCCATCACACGCTGCTTCAGCGGATAAGGATACGGCCCCACCTCAAGCATATGGATATCATGGTTGGCTTCCAGCACAATACCGTCAAGATTTTTCAGATTCTCAACAATATATGCGTCATAGGTTCCAAGATCCGTTGCCACTGCAACAGACTCCTCACCACCCTCGATCCGGAACCCCGACGGCTCCCTTGCATCATGGGAGATGGCAAAGGGGCGGATATCAAGGCTGCCCAGCCGAAACCTTTCGTTTACATTAATTTCATGAAGAATCCCCTCAGGAAGCTTCCCGAGGGAATTGCATTTTTTAATACCTTCTATCGTCCCTTTCGTTGCAAATATAGGAACCTCATATCGGCGGCAAAACACCCCAAGCCCCTGAATATGATCGATATGTTCATGAGTGATCAGGATTCCGTCAAGCTCTTCACCCTTCACGTCAAGCTCCAAAAGTCCCTGTTCCACTCTCTTTTTACTAATTCCGGTGTCTACAAGCAGATGCGTACTGTCATCTCCCACATAGATACAATTCCCGCTGCTCCCGCTTGCTATACTGCATAATCTCATATATGTAATCCTGCCTGTCTATATATCTTTTATGATGCGGTCAAGCTGCATCATCGTCTCCGCAAAGACACCACTGTTGTCAATCACCCTGTCGCAGTATCTTAAGAATTCGTCCTTCGGAAGCTGTGCGGCGATAATGTCATCCACCTTTTTGGCATCATATCCTCTGGAAAAGATCAGGCGCTTTTTGCGGATATCATCTTTCACGTAAATGTACCACAGCTCATCACAGATCCCGTCATAATGATCTTCAATCAGAAGAGCCGACTCAACGATGAAAAGATTCGTATGCTTCCGCTCTTCGTGAGCGATTTTCTTACGAACTTCTTCCTTAACCGCAGGATGGACAATGGCGTTGAGAATCTCCCGCTCCTTCTGATCCTGAAATACAATATCAGCCAGAAGGCTTCGGTTCAGTTCCCCCTTCTCGTCAAGAATCTCTTCCCCGAAATGGGATACGATCGTCTCATAGCAGGCACCGTTTTTTTTCTGAAGCTTCTTTGCTACCTTATCCGTCTGACAGATAGTTGCCCCGTATTTGTTATTCAGATATTCAAGAATCTGTGTCTTTCCAGCGCCGACTCCTCCGGTAATTCCAATAATCTTCATCTTACTCCTCCTAACATAACATCCGTTTCATCCATTGTGTATCCTGCTACTTTGCTTCATACCAGTTTGTACCCGTATGCATGTCTATCTCAAGGGGAACCGACAACTTAGCTGCCTGTTCCATCTCTTCTTTCAGTATCCCTTTCACCGTATCAAGTTCCGGCTTCCATGCTTCCACGAGCAGCTCATCGTGAACCTGAAGCACCAGCCTTGACTTTAATCCTTCCTCTAAAAGACGCCGCTCCACGCCGATCATGGCAATCTTCATTATATCCGCCGCCGTTCCCTGAATCGGAGAATTCATCGCCACTCTCTCCCCGAAAGAGCGCTGCATAAAATTACTGGAAGAAAGCTCTGGAACCGGGCGGCGCCTTCCGAACATCGTCACGGCATAACCCTTATCTTTCGCATTTTTCACCGACTCGTCAAGAAATGCTTTGATTCCCGGATAAGTACGGAAATAGTCTTCGATATACTGCGCCGCTTCTTTTTTGGAAATGCTCAGATCCCGGCTCAGTCCAAAGGAACTGATTCCATACACAATACCGAAATTAACCGCCTTCGCATTGCGCCTCTGTAAGCTTGTCACCTCCTCAAAGGGGGTGTGAAATACCTGCGATGCCGTGATCCTGTGGATATCCGCCTTTTCCTTGTAGGCTTGTATAAGTTTTTCATCCCCGGAACAGTGGGCAAGCACCCGAAGCTCAATCTGGGAATAATCCGCATCCACAAACACATAGCCGTCCTCCGGCACAAAAACCTTCCGTATCAGCCTTCCAAGCTCCATGCGAATGGGAATGTTCTGTAAGTTTGGCTCCGTGCTGCTGATTCTCCCCGTGGCGGTAATGGTCTGGTTGAATTTCCCATGGATTCTGCCGTCGTCACCGATAAAATTCGCAAGTCCGTCAGCGTAAGTGGATTTCAGCTTTGTAAGCTGCCGGTACTCCAGTATCTTATCAACAATCGGGTAATCCGGCGCCAATTTTTCAAGCACATCCGCAGCAGTGGAATACCCGGTCTTTGTCTTCTTACCGCCCTTGATTCCCATCTTTTCAAACAGGATCACTCCTAACTGCTTCGGTGAATTAATGTTAAAATTCTCTCCGGCATCCTCACAGATTTCCCTCTCAAGCTCGGTAATCCTTCCGTAAAGCTGGCCGCCGTACACTTTCAGCGCCTCTGCCTCTGCTTTTACGCCGTTCTTTTCCATTTCATAGAGCGTGAACACCAACGGCATCTCTATTTCATAAAACAACCGATCCATTCCAGACTTGGAAAGCTTCCTCTCAAGCTTATCGGCAGCGGCAAACACAGTATATGCCTCATAGCATATCTTCACATGCTGCTCTTCCTTTTCTGCTATTACAATGTCAAGCTGCTCCCTTGCCACATCCTCGTAAGTATAACCGCTGTTCAGCGGGTTCAGAAGATAAGCCGCCACCAGCACGTCAAAGCAGTGTTCCCTTCTTTGCATCTTTAAGTACGCGAGAGAAGTCTTCAGATCAAACATCGCAAATCTGTCCACACAGTCACCGACCGCTGACAATTCGTTCAAAAGCCAGTCCTTTTCGATGCCATCCACACAGCGGACACAGTAAATATCCCGCTCTGAAAAGCAAAGACCGACTCCGCCCAGATCCGCGCTTCCTGCGAACAAGGGAAGCACATGTTCCATATCCTTAAAGATGACGGCTCCGGCCGCTTTTTCTCTCTTTGCCCGCTCAAAAACAGCCTCTGCTTCCCTTCGCTCTGTGATAACCCGAAAGAAATCCTCCACCGAATTGGAAGGCGCCGTCACTTCGAACCGCCCAAGGAGATTCTTAAACTGCAGCCTCTGAAAATAAGCGTATGCTTCTTCTGTATAAATATTCCCAAGCTTTGCCTCTGAAAAATCATAAGCAAAATCCGCGCTGCATTCAATCGTCGCCAGTTCCTTGCTCATCACTGCCAGATTCCAATGTTCCTTAAGCGCCTTCGCTGCCCGCGGCGGTTTCAGTTCGTCCGCATGCTCGCGGGCATTCTCAATGGAATGATACTCTGTGATGATCTTTGTCGCCGTCTTCTCTCCGATGCTCGGAACTCCAGGAATATTATCGGCAGTATCTCCCATCAGCGCCTTAAGCTCTATAAATTCCCGGGGCGTAACCTGATACCGTTCTTTCACATCCGCGGCGTAGTAATCCTCCACTTCCGTGCGCCCCTGCTTCGTCTTCGGAATCCGTATCTTCACACGCTCTGTCGCAAGCTGTAAAAGATCTCTGTCACCGGATATCACGCACACATCCATCCCCTGTTCCTCGCTGCGCTTAGAAAGCGTTCCCAGAAGATCGTCTGCCTCAAGACCCGCCTGCTCGATCGTCTTAATGCCCATAGCCTGAAGCACTTCCTTAATAAGCGGAACCTGCTCCCGAAGCTCTTGTGCCATAGGCTTTCTCGTGCCTTTATATTCCATATACATCTCATGGCGGAACGTCGGCGCGTGAACGTCAAAAGCAACCGTAAGATACTCCGGCTTCTCTTCCTCCAAAATCTTAAACATAATATTCAAAAAACCATAGACCGCATTCGTATGAAGCCCTTCGGAATTCGTCAGATCCGGCAAGCCATAAAACGCCCGGTTCAATATACTGTGTCCGTCAATCAATACAATCTTTTCACTCATATAGTCACTCCAAACTAAAAATCACCTTCTACTATACACCAAAACAGAAGATTTTAAAAGATATTCCACCATATTTCTAACTATTTCTAATTCGTCATAGATGTTTATCCAAAATAAACCAAAAAAACCAAGCAATTCTTATCGTATTTATTATTGGATTAACTTTATTAACCATTGAATTTTGCAGACGTTTGATGTTAGTATATGCAGAAATCTTCAATACCAGAAAACAAATATTGATTCCTGCCTCCAACTAAGGTATGATGATAAATATCATATCAGAAAGTCAAAAAGGGAATCATTCATGAAAGTTCATATTAAAAAATATGCAGCAAAGTTTTTCTGCCTTCTTCTAACGCTGGCTCTTACCGCCGCCATACCAGCGGAAGCCGTCACTGCCGCTCCATCTAAAAACGCCGGAATGAAAAAATCCCAGACGCCTCTTGGCAAAAACGGACGGCTTAGAGTAAAGAAAACCTTTCTTGTTAACAGCAAGGGAAAGGCTGTTACACTCAAAGGCGTAAGCACCCACGGAATCAATTGGTTTCCGAAATATGTAAACCCGAAGGCTTTTAAAACACTTCGTGATAATTGGGGGGTAAACTGTATCCGTCTCGCCATGTACACAGAAGAATACAACGGATACTGCTCCGGGGGCAATAAGAAAGATTTGAAGAATCTGATCAACAAAGGGGTAAAATACGCCACAGATCTTGGCATGTATGTAATCATCGACTGGCATATCTTAAGCGACGGCAATCCTAAGAAAAACAAAGCACAGGCTACAGCCTTTTTTAAAGAGATGGCGAAGAAGTATAAAAATCACAAAAACGTCCTGTATGAAATCTGCAACGAGCCAAATGGCAATGTAAAATGGAAAGACATCAAAGCCTATGCAAAATCAGTGATCAAAGCAATCCGTACTTATGACAAAAAGAATATCATCCTCGTCGGAACTCCTACATGGTCGCAGGACGTAGATGCTGCCGCCAAAAGCCCCATCACGGGATATTCGAACCTGATGTATACCTTTCACTTTTACGCAGCAACCCACAAATCTTCTTATCGTTCAAAAGTGGAAAAGGCTGTAAAAAAGGGGCTTCCTGTGTTTGTCAGCGAATTTGGTATCTGTGAGAGCTCCGGCAGCGGGAAGATTGACAAAACCGAAGCGAACAAATGGGTAAAGTTCCTAAAGAAAAAGAAGATCAGTTATGTCTGCTGGAACCTTTCCAACAAAAACGAAAGCTCTTCTCTCCTAAAAAGCTCCTGCAAAAGAACAGGCGGATTTCAATCATCGGATTTGTCAGCAGCCGGAAAATGGTTTAAAAAATTGTAATGTACTCTCAAAAAAATGTTGTAATTTAAAAAACATTGTGTTATAATAATCATCGGCTTGAAGAAAATTCAGCTTAAGCGGATGTGGCGGAATGGCAGACGCACAAGACTCAAAATCTTGCGGGGGCAACCTCGTGTGGGTTCAAGTCCCACCATCCGCATGAAACTTATTCTGCAAACCATCGGAAATCAAAGGATTTTCGGTGGTTTTTTCTTTGTCATTTTAATTTGTTTTTTCATGGATTTTGATGTATAATAAAATGATACAAAAGAAGGAGTTATGATATCTATTCAGGCTGAAATTTTCACTCTGTCCGCCATGCAGAGGCAGGACGCAAATCTGATGCGATGAAGCGCAGATACAAAAGAAAGGCAGGAATAAAGATGAGAAAAAGTATAGTAAAAATATCGCTTGCTGTTGCAGCCCTGTTTTATTTTTCACTGACCGCATCTGCCGCAGACACTTCCTGTACGCACAAATGGTCCGACTGGAAGATATCGCGGGAAGCAACATGTACCAGTGAAGGATGGAAAACAAGAATTTGTTCTGTCTGCGATAATTGGGATGTAGAAACGATCCCTGCTACTGGTATCCACAAATGGTCTGCATGGAAAACAGGCAGCAGTGCAACATGTATAAAAGATGGTTATGCATGGCAACAGTGCTTTTTATGTCATGCGTATCGGGAAAAAGACATTCCCGCTACCGGCATCCATGGATGGGGAAAGTGGTATACGGCTAAAAAGGCGACTATCTCAAAAAAAGGAACGCAGAAACGTTCCTGCAGCAGCTGTAAGAAAGAACAAACTAGATCCATTGCAAAATTAAAACCATTTGTAAAATTTTCCAAAAAGACCATACGTTTGAAAAAGTCTCAAAGGCAATCACTGAAGATAACTTATGCAAAAGGCGATTATGTAAAGAGTTGGAAATCAAGCAATAAAAAAGTAGCTACGGTGTCGAAGAAAGGAAAGATTACGGCCAAGAGAAATGGGACTGCTAGGATCACAGTTAAAATGAAATCCGGGAAGAAAGCCACCTGTACACTCAAAGTTTCACGTTAAAATCGGCGGTCGTTATGACCGCCGCTAAAAACTTACACATTTACTTGACAAACCCTTTGATTCTATAGACTGGGGGTCATAGAATCAAAGATATCCCAAATACTCAATTGTTTATTATCGTTCTTTTCTTCAAAGGAATGCAGATAATTAAATATTTGCCCGTTGTCATGCACAATCCCGTTTTCTTCGCATTTTTGATGAAAAAGCCGCATTAAATCCTTGTTGCTGGCGCTCTCTGCCATATACTGATTTCCGTATGTATGAATGTATTTTTCTTTTATCCTTGGAAACGACCGGTC
>ERZ778517.638-NODE-638-length-35309-cov-8.485675_pt1 | contig 35309 bp, 33 predicted proteins | sample MGYA00510341_ERZ778517 | MGnify/ENA primary metagenome ERZ778517 (study PRJEB29527, sample SAMN07138964) | mouse gut metagenome | material: feces | host: mouse | place: China:Nanjing | collected 2016-01-25 ...
AGGTTATCTTTGACGGTGTGTTCAACCACACCGGACGCGATTTCTTTGCATTTAAGGACATCCAGGAAAAGCGTGAGGCATCCCCATACAGGGACTGGTACTGCAATGTAAATTTTGGCGGAAACAATGAATACAATGACGGCTTCTGCTATGACAACTGGGGCGGGTACAATCTTCTCGTCAAGCTGAACCAGCGAAATCCCGCCGTAAAGGATTACATCTGTGATGTTGTCCGCTTCTGGGTAAACGAATTTGACGTTGACGGCATCCGTCTTGACGCCGCGGACGTGCTTGACTTTGACTTCATGAAGGCGTTGCGTGCCGTTGCAAACGAGGTAAAACCGGACTTCTGGCTGATGGGCGAAGTCATCCATGGCGACTACTCGCGCTGGGTAAACGAGGGCACCCTGCACTCCGTGACAAACTATCAGCTGCACAAGGCGCTATACTCCGGCCACAACGACCACAACTTTTTTGAAATCGCACACACGGTTAAGCGCTTATATGATATGGGCGGTAGCAATCCTAACGGTTTCAGGCTTTACAATTTCGTGGACAACCATGATGTGGAGCGCATCTATACAAAGCTCAGCAACAAGGCGCATTTTGCCCCCGTACACATACTGCTGTACACGCTCCCCGGCATTCCGTCATTATACTATGGATCCGAGTTCGGCATTGAAGGCAGGAAAGAAAAATTTTCAGACGCATCCCTTCGTCCGGCACTGAACATCGACGACTACAAGAATGCACTGACAGAGAATTCCTTTACGGCGCTGATTGCCGCCCTCGGACGCACCAGACAGCAGTCCAGGGCACTGTGCTACGGCGACTACAAGGAATTGAAGCTCATGAACCGCCAGTATGCCTTTTCACGCAATTTTGAAGGTGAGTGTGTAGTTGTCACCGTCAACAATGATGACAGCGATTTCACCATGACGCTTCCATGCGGAAATGCACCCGAATATATCGGAGCGCTTTCCGGACAGAAAGTCAGTGCGGCGAATGGCAGCATCTGTGTGAATGTCAAGGCAAATTCGGGCGATATCTGGCTTCCGCTCACCAGAGACGGTTCCGCAAAAGCGGCAGCGCCAACGCCTGTGGAACTCCACGTGGATGATGCAGCCAGGAATGCAGCCGATCCGGTAACAGAACCTGTCCAGGCCGTTTCCAAACCCGCTTCCCAGGACACCCCTGCGAAAGCAGACGACATGCCAAAAGCAGCAGCGCCTGCGCCATCCACGGCAGCTCCTGCAAAGGAAGCACCGGCTGCAGACCCGGCATATACGGAAGCATTTGAAAAGGGAAAAATAGCCGGCCTTCAGGAAGCAATCATTGCCATCATGGAGAAAAACGGCAATGTCACCGACCAGATGCGCAAGGACGTCACCGACAATGTATACCATGACTCACTGATTAACTGGATAAAAAGCTTCCGGTAAATGAATAATCGAGTAGGGAAGACTTTCCCTACTCGATTGTTCATTACACGACCGCCTCCACAATCACTTTATCCCCGACCTGAATTTTCTTTACGCCCATTTCCTTATTCCTGTTAAAATTAAAGCTGAGCATATATCCCTTGTCCTTGTGGTAATAGTCCAGATACTCGGTAAGCTGCCGTTCCCCTCTTTCATTGTATTCGCTGCCATGCCAGATTTTCAGTTCGACGATAAACTGTTCCCCAAGATAATCCACTATGACATCCGTGCGCCGCTCATCCCTTGTCTGTGCCTCGATATAGTAATTCCCTGTGCCGTTGATAATCGGTTTCAGATATATCAGGAAAATCCTGCGTCCCTGTTTTTCAATAAATTTCTCGTCCCGCTGTCCGAATACCTCCGTAAAATACTCGACAAACTTTTTCAGGACAAGCTCCATGTCAAGCATATTGTCCCTGATAAAGCCAATCCTGTCGCTGCCGCCCTGGGCATAAACGTCGCTGCTGATTGCTTCCCTTGCCATAAACATATTTAACAGGCACATTTCAAACATTCTGTTTGCTATCGCCACATGTCCACGCTCTTCTTTCAGGAAACCAAACATTCTTCCCAGATTAATGGACTTTTCTTCAAGGCTGAAAGGTATTTTTTTCCCGCAATATATAATATCCTCCACTATTTTGTACAGGTCATCATACATATCGAGCTGCTTTGCCATGCTCTCAAACAAGGGCGAGCTCTTTTTCAGGATGATGCTTACCGCCTTCTCGATTCCATCCTTTGTCCATGTCTTCTGCATGGTTTCGAAGCCTTCGGTTCCAAATATCTTTTCATCAAGCTGTTTGCATATTGAGGAAACGAGAACGGGATAGCCTGACGTATACTGATAAATTTCCTCTGCCACGCCTTTGATGTCCATCCCCGTCTGCCTGTCCGCCTCATACTCTTCCAGCATTTTTGTAATCTGAGGCACTGAAAAGCTCATGTCAATGTCAAAATCAGCCGCGATGTTCCACGGGCTGTTATACTGGTGCTCGGAATCCGGACGCAGTTTTAATTTCAGGTTTTTGATGTCATACAGACCTGCCAAAATGACGGAATGAAAGATAGGTGTCTTGTCACGCTTTAGGTAATATCCCCTGAGCTGTGCAAGGAAATCAACGAATACCTGGTTGTTTGACGCGCTGTCCACCTCGTCTATCATCAGCACAATCGGGTGGGCGCTCACTGCACACATCCTGCTCAGACACATAAACAAATCCTTCAGGCTTCCATCCTTTTTCCCAATAAATTCCTCCAGCATTTCCGGCAATTTTCCGTCTTCTATCTTATTAAATTGAAATGCCATGAGAAGCACTTCCCCAAAGGCACGTGCAAACTTTTGTTCATCTGCAAAGTCCTCTGTCCCAAGCTGCTGGAAATCAAGCGACAATACAATATAATCATCCTTTAAGTATTCTTCAAGGGCGCTCAGTGTCGTCGTTTTTCCGTATTGACGTCCCCTGTTAATGACGAAATACTTCTTCCTTTCTACCAGCATTCTTTTTATATATCCAAGCCTGTCATCCAGTTTTACCATATAATGTTCTTCTGGCTTACATGAACCTTCCGTATTAAAATATTTCATCTGCCTACCTCCCATTCGCCTAATAATTCCCATTATAAGCATCGGATTTCCACATAGTCAAGTACTGCGCACCCCATGCGTGATTATACGCATGGGGCTGTACATAAAACGTGGCTGCGTCTAATTAAACGACCGCCTCCACAATCACTTTATCCCCGACCTGAATTTTCTTTACGCCCATTTCCTTATTCCTGTTAAAATTAAAGCTGAGCATATATCCCTTGTCCTTGTGGTAATAGTCCAGATACTCGGTAAGCTGCCGTTCCCCTCTTTCATTGTATTCGCTGCCATGCCAGATTTTCAGTTCGACGATAAACTGTTCCCCAAGATAATCCACTATGACATCCGTGCGCCGCTCATCCCTTGTCTGTGCCTCGATATAGTAATTCCCTGTGCCGTTGATAATCGGTTTCAGATATATCAGGAAAATCCTGCGTCCCTGTTTTTCAATAAATTTCTCGTCCCGCTGTCCGAATACCTCCGTAAAATACTCGACAAACTTTTTCAGGACAAGCTCCATGTCAAGCATATTGTCCCTGATAAAGCCAATCCTGTCGCTGCCGCCCTGGGCATAAACGTCGCTGCTGATTGCTTCCCTTGCCATAAACATATTTAACAGGCACATTTCAAACATTCTGTTTGCTATCGCCACATGTCCACGCTCTTCTTTCAGGAAACCAAACATTCTTCCCAGATTAATGGACTTTTCTTCAAGGCTGAAAGGTATTTTTTTCCCGCAATATATAATATCCTCCACTATTTTGTACAGGTCATCATACATATCGAGCTGCTTTGCCATGCTCTCAAACAAGGGCGAGCTCTTTTTCAGGATGATGCTTACCGCCTTCTCGATTCCATCCTTTGTCCATGTCTTCTGCATGGTTTCGAAGCCTTCGGTTCCAAATATCTTTTCATCAAGCTGTTTGCATATTGAGGAAACGAGAACGGGATAGCCTGACGTATACTGATAAATTTCCTCTGCCACGCCTTTGATGTCCATCCCCGTCTGCCTGTCCGCCTCATACTCTTCCAGCATTTTTGTAATCTGAGGCACTGAAAAGCTCATGTCAATGTCAAAATCAGCCGCGATGTTCCACGGGCTGTTATACTGGTGCTCGGAATCCGGACGCAGTTTTAATTTCAGGTTTTTGATGTCATACAGGCCTGCCAAAATGACGGAATGAAAAATAGGCGTCTTGTCACGCTTTAAGTAATAGCCCCTGAGCTGTGCAAGGAAATCAATGAACACCTGGTTGTTTGACGCGCTGTCCACCTCGTCTATCATCAGCACAATCGGAGCTGTGGTCTTTTTACACATATCACTCATACATACAAACAAATCGTCCATCCCTGCTTTCGGATTGTTCGTTCTAAAGTCCAATACTATTTGCTGCATGCATTCCGAAACTTCATTTTCCATACTCTTAAATTCCATAAGCAGTCTTTTTGAAAAGGAATCCACAAATGTCAGTGCATCTGCAAAATCTTCTGTCCCAATCTGCTGGAAATCAAGCGACAATACAATATAATCATCCTTTAAGTATTCTTCCAAAGCTCTAAGCGTTGTCGTCTTTCCATATTGGCGTCCCCTGTTAATGACGAAATAGCTGCCGTAATCCACAAACTCTTCCTTAATCTTTTTTAATCTCTCATCCAGCCGTACCATGTAGTGTTTTTCCGGGATGCATAAACCTGTTATATTAAACCTTCGCTTCACCTCTTATCCCTCCGGTTCATAAAATAATTACTATTGTAACCATTTTAGCATGACCGCAAAAATATGTAAACAGATGAAATGCTTCCCGAATCTGCATTCGTAACAGTTCAGCCTTCGGCTTCCTGTTACAAGCATCAAGGGCCTTCCTCACTGTAGCTGTTAAATATCCGCCCCATCAAATCCGGCGCTACCGCCCCAAGAAAGGTTCCGCCGAACCTTTTAACGGATAGAGAAGCCCTGTCTCCATATTGATAATGTCCTGTAGTGTCTCCTCGTCTATCGCCAACATTTCAGCCATCATATTCCTCCCCATACTTTTCTGCTATATACGCCTTAATCATCCCAAAAGATTCCTCTTCCGTCATACTGTCAACAGGAATACGCAGGTCACAGTTTACCGGTTCATCAAAACGCTGCCCCAGTCCCACAATGTCTGTTTTTCCCACGTTCTCCCTGTACACTCCCTTGACATCATTTTTCATGCTAATCTGAATATCCCTGTGGAGATATATCTCATTGTAGCCCTTTATGTTTTGCCGTGCCAGTTCACGCAGATGCTGGAACGGCGATATGTTGCAGATACTGCCGATAATGTCATTCCTGTCTAGAAGGTAAGCACCTAATATAATCCGTTTGATGTTAGCCTCCCTTTCCGCGTCTGTATAGCCGAGGTCATTTTCAAACAGGTTCCTGACCTCATCACCGTCCAGGACTGAACCGGTCAAACTCTGACAAAAAATCAGCATACTTGTTGAATACAGGCTTCAAGTCAAAGTCAGTGCTTCCCCGGTATGACGAAACCTGTCCGCAGCTTGTTGTTTTCAGCATCCTGTCTGACCATTCTATATCCATTCTTTTGCAAACGATATCCAGCATTTCCATGGGATGTAACTTGATATCCTCAAAGCGCATTTTAAATACTGCCCCACCTTCCTCCCGCCCTCCCCACGATGATTCATCAAGAAACATATTGTAAAATGAATCCAAAGGCGTTAGCTGATGCTCTCGTTTGCGTTTTCTCTGCGCCGTCAATGGGCACAATCCTGTAATAGTGAATCACATTTCTATCATTTTTACTATATATTACAATGAATATATCAGGTAATTTCGTGATTTGTGGTCAGGTTTGTGGTCAAAATCATCAGAGCTTGATAATAATGAATTTACGTAGGAGGAGAGCATGGGCAGACACGGAGAAAACATAAGACGTCGGCAGAATGACGGCAGGTGGGAAGGTCGTTACAAGGTATATCACGAAGAAAAAGGTAAATATATATACCGCTCTGTATATGGTCATACATATGACGAAGTCAAGACAAAGCTTTTATCAGAAAAACAGAGCATTCATACGATTCAATCAGGCAGCCGAAAGGACATTATTAACAAGAATTCTTTATTTTCACAGACAGCTTCTGAATGGCTTGGGGATATCAGGGAAAAATGCAAGTATTCAACCTATGTGAAATATCATACCATTTACGAAACGCACCTTGCCAATATCCTGGGCGATTGTACATTGACAGAAATTACGGACTTAAAGCTTCGGACAGAAATTCCTGACCACTTATCCGAGACACTTTTAAGAAGCATTTATTTTATTACAAACCAAATATTACGGTATGCCAACAGCAATTATTACGTGAACATACTTCTGCTGACAAGAATCAATGCAAAAACAGACAGGAAATCTGTTGAAACACTTTCCCTCGCAGAGCAGGAAAAACTTTTTGACTGCCTTTTTACAAATATGGACAGATACAAGGCGGCAGTCTCATTTTCACTGTATCTTGGATTACGCCTTGGGGAAATATGTGCCTTAAAGTGGTCCGATATCGATTTTGGAAATAACACCGTGGCAGTAAATCACACCGTTCAAAGAATCGCTGCCTCAAACGAACATAAGAAAACCAACCTTTTGGAAACCTGTCCCAAAAGTGATTCTTCCAAGCGGATTATTCCGATATCCTGCGATATCCTGCACATGCTTGACAAGATTCAAAATAATCAGACCTATATTTTCGGTGGGAATAAAGCACTAGAGCCAAGGACAATGCAGTATCAGTTCAAGAGGATATTAAAAGAAGCACAAATTGCTGACCGGAATTTTCATATCCTGCGCCATACGTTTGCCACAAACTGTATTGAAAACGGCATTGATGTAAAAAGCCTGAGTGAGATTTTGGGGCATTCTGATGTCAGAATTACGCTAAACCGTTATGTACATCCGACAATGGATGCCAAAAGGCTGCAGTTGGAGCACTTGCGTTGCTTTTATGGTCAGATTCATGGTCAGGCTTTTTGATAAAGGCAGCAGTTTCCAACAGTACAGGAGAATTTCGCAGAATGGACACTTCTGCGAAATTTCCGACTCCAAAAATAAAACAAAAAGGACAATGACCTCCAGATAATCATTGTCCTTTCATATTGCAGCCAGTCACACCAGCCCCATAAGCTTCCCAATCCAGTAAACAACCCCAAGGCACCAGCTCGTAAAAATACCATACAGGATGACCGGTCCGGCAATCGTAAAAATTTTACATCCGATACCAAATACCTGCCCTTCCGTCTTGTACTCAATCGCCGAGGCAACAACCGAATTGGCAAATCCGGTAATCGGTACCAGCGCGCCGGCGCCGCCCCATTTCACCAGCTTCCCATACAAATTAAATCCAGTAAACAGGGCGCTTAACAAAATCAGTATCACGGAACACCATCCTGCCGCGGTCTCCTTCTCTATGCCAAAACGATTCATCGCCGTATTGACAATGAACTGTCCAAGGCAGCATATAATCCCGCCCATGACAAATGCCTTCCCCATCTGCAGCGGCAGATTGGTCTTGGGTGAGTTTTGCCTCACGTACTCCTGATAATCTTCCTTTTTCTGTTCTGACGCCATTGTTCCATCCTCCTTATATGCCCTCAAAAAATCCATTGATAAAGTAAACTAACGAGCCTGCTATCTTGCCAAGCGCCACCGCCAGCACTGCAATGCTCACGCCCATCTTCAGTCTGATACGCCTTGCAAAAATCGGAATTCCGTCAAGCACCTCCGCAAGCGCGATGGACAGACAGCCCACAAAAATTCCTGCAAAAAAGCCTATCAGCACCAGAAGAAGAATCAGCGCGGATCTCAAAAATGACACCTGTTCCACAAATTCCCCTATGGAACCTTCTATCGGGAATACGCTGAGTATATCCGCCAGCAGCGCACCGAATATCAGGCATTCCTCATAAAACAGCTCACATCTTGCCGTGTCCGTCCTGCCTGCAAAACGCGGCACCAGTCCCACGACAAACAGTACCGTAAATACACCTGCCGAAACCATAATTCCCGAGCTGATGCCCATTATCCACAATAATATTGTCTGCCACACCATCTATTCCACATCCTCTTCCAGCTTCTGCCTGCCTGCCATCTCCACAAGTGCCTGGTTAACATCGCGCTCGTAGTTTCTCATCTCCACTTCCAGCGGCGTCGGATCCGAAGTAAGCCGCTTTCCTCCGATGTGGTTGTAAAATACAATGATTCCCGCCGCAAGCCCAATGGAATAAGAAATTTCTATCGAAGTAAAACCGTCCGACTTCACACCCACCACCAGCTCATAGATTCTGCTCAGCACATCCCCAAGCCCTACATCATTATGGAATGCCATAATCGTAAACGCCGAACCAAAAAAACAGATAAGTGCGACAAAAGCGATTTTGATATACGCCCACGCCCCATTCTTCTGGTCTGGTTTGTCATGCTGTAAGGACGCTTTCTCTATAATAATGTCCGTCTCCCCGACGCTCTCCACCGTGATTCCGGGACAAAGCTTTGTAAGCTGCTCGATTATTTTTAAAATGCTTATCACAACCCTGGGCTGACCGTCCTGCCGGAAACGGTGTATTTTCATCGCCCCCGCCTTTGCCCTGACTGTCTCGTCCTCGCAGTAAATGCCTGCCACATCTGCCAGTTCCACATCTGCCTTGTCAAGCGCGACATTCTGTTTCGCCATAAGATACAATACTACATTTGCCACAAAAATAACCATGCCTTTCCGAAGCCAGACCGCTTCTATCATACATGGTTATTCTTTACAACTCTTTATTTTGTTATACCAGCAACATTGAATTTTTCCGTCTGAAACGATATAATGTTACTATTCACAAAATTTTTGAAAAAATGCTTGAGGAGACTGCATCCAATGTTTCAGGAGAAAACACCACTTTTAGACGCAATCAACACATTCATCGCGACAGACCCCGCATATTTCAGAATCCCCGGGCACCGGCTTGACAGGGGAATCAGTTCCCGGTGGACAAAAAGAGCAGGCACTGCCATCTTTTCCTATGACGTGACAGAGACGCCGCTCACCGATGACCTCCATGCCCCCAATGGGGCAATCGCCGAGGCACAGGAGCTGCTCAGCCACCTCTATGGCGCAGACAGAAGTTTTTTTCTCGTAAACGGAAGCACCTGCGGAAACGAGGCAATGATACTCGGCGCCGCACTCGAGGGTGAGAAAATCATGGTTGCAAGAAACACACACAAATCGGCAATGATGGGGCTGATACTGTCCGGCGCATCCCCTGTGTACGTGATGCCCGAACTGCTTCCCGGATGGTCGATACAAGGTGGAATTACCGTCCGCGCAGTGCAGGAATGCTTCGAAAAAAATCCCGACTGCAAGGCACTGTTTCTTGTCAGTCCCAGCTACTATGGCATCTGTTCCGATTTAAAGGCGATTGCCGATGTATGCCACCAATATGGTGCACTTCTGCTGGTCGACGAGGCGCATGGCGGACATCTGTATTTTCACAGCCAGCTCCCGCAGGGCGCACTTGCATGTGGCGCAGACGTCTGTGTGCAGAGCATGCACAAGGTTGCCGGCGCACTGACGCAGAGTTCTGTCCTCCACATAAAAAGCCATGGCATCCGCGAAGACGCCCTCGAAAAAATTGCAGAGAATCTGCATCTGGTACAGAGTACCAGTCCAAGCTATCTGCTGATGACGTCGCTCGACTGTGCGCGGTATGAACTGGCACAAAACGGAGAAAAAATGATGGAAAAAGCACTCACCCTCGCCGAAACCACAAGACAAAAAATACAGGGCATCCACGGCTTTCGCTGCATGGACAGTGCGGACACCAAAATGACATCCGTGTCAGAATTATGTTCCTACGACAGGACAAGGCTTGTCATATCTGCCAGCGAGCTTGGGTTGTCCGGATTTGCCCTGGACTCCATTCTATTTGAAAATTATGGTGTCAATATGGAATTGTCCGATTACGAAAATGTGCTTGCAATCGTGACATATGCAAACGAGGAGAAAGACATGGACAGACTGGTAAACGCCTGCGAAGATATCAGCAGAACCCTCCTTGCTGAAGCAGAACCGAGCAGAGAAGCTTTATGCCTTAGCGGCATATTTCCTCCGCATGAGGCTGCGAATAAAATAAGTGAGGACACAAAAGGAAATATCCCAGCCTTCCCCAAATTCCCCCCGCAGATAATGCCCCCCCGCAGGGCTTATTTTGCGGAAAAAAGAGAGGTACCATGGCAGGATGCCGCCGGAAAAATTTCAGGACAGATGATTGCCCCCTATCCCCCCGGAATCCCCGTGATTTATCCCGGCGAGCAGATAAGTCCCGAAGTATGGACATACATAGAACGCTTTCGGAAAGATGGCAGGCATATGCATGGAACAGACCACAGCGGAAGGCTTGACACCATAAAAATAATCATATAACCGATAACAGGAGGTCAAAATCATGTCATATTTATACGAAACGCACCTGCACACCACTGCTGCCAGCGCATGTGCCAGAAGTGCAGGCTCTGAATACATATCCTTTTATAAAGAACTCGGATTTGACGGCATTATCGTGACAGACCACTTTTTCAACGGCAACTGCTGCGTCCCCAAAAACCTTCCGTGGGAAGAGCGTGTTGACATCTTCTGCAGCGGCTATGAGGACGCCAAGGCTGAAGGCGACCGCCAGGGATTAAAAGTCTTTTTTGCGTGGGAGTGCCGTTTCCATGGCGATGAATTTCTGGTCTACGGACTGGACAAGAAATGGCTCAAGGCGCATCCCGACATGCTGGAATGGGATCACGTCACGCACTACAACCAGATTACGTCAGACGGGGGGCTTGTCGTCCAGGCACACCCCTTCCGCGAAAGGGGATACCTCTCGGAAATTTATGTGCATCCCCACCAGTGCGACGCGTTCGAGGTGGCAAATTCCGGCAATCCCCATGAACAGAACCGCATGGCATACCGCTATGCAAAGGAACATGGCATCACCATGACGGCAGGCTCCGACATCCACCATGTCGGCAGGACGGATAACGGCTATATCTACGGCATGGAATTTGACAAGCCACTGCATTCCATCACCGATTATGTGACACGAATCAAAAGCAACAGCGGCTTTTCCCTCCACGTGCCGCCCGAACACATTGCATGGAAAGAAAATACCGCCAGCCATCTGCCTGTATTTATTTTTGACAGGGAAAACCACCCGACTGCCACTGAAAGCATTGACGAAATCTTCGCAGCCTATTAGAAGCATCCAAAAACCTCTAACCGCTTTTCCGGTTGAAAACCCCCCAGGTGCTTCTCGAAAACAGGATTAAAATGGGAAAAATCTCAAGCCGCCCGGCGAGCATGTCCACAATCAGGACCAGTTTGGAGAGCCAGCTGAAATCCCCATAATTGCATGTGGGACCGACTGCCTCCAGCCCCGGTCCGATATTGTTAAAGCAGGACAATACCGCCGTGAAGTTCGTGGTAATCGAAAACTGGTCAACAGATACCAGTATAAAGCTGAAAAACAATATCAGGACATATGCCGCCAGATACGCATTCGCGTTTTCCAGAACCTTCTCATCAATCATGTGATTGTTAATCCTGACTACCTGCACTTTCTGCGGCGAAATGGCGCGTCGCAGATTTCTGCGCAGTCCCCTGACCACAATCAGAATCCTGGCACATTTAAACCCGCCCCCGGTACTTCCCGCACACGCCCCGATTACCATCAGCCCCAGAATAACCGCCTTGGAAAAATCCGGCCACAGGTCAAAATCCGTCGTCGCAAACCCAGTTGTCGTCACAATGCTTGCCACCTGAAATGCGGCATGGCGCACAGTCTCCCCGAGCGTGCCGTAAAAGCCCCTCACATCCAGGGTAATCAGCACGATACTTCCAATTACCACCCCCAGATAAAGACGCAGCTCCTCGTCCTTCAGCACGCTGTAAAACTGGCGCAGGAGCAGCAGATAATAGCAGCTGAAATTCACGCCAAACAGCAACATGAAAACAGTACACACATTCTGTATATAGGGACTGTACCCTGCAATGCTGTCATTTTTGATGCCAAACCCGCCTGTCCCGGCAGTGCCAAATGCCGTGCACACCGCATCAAACAAAGGCATGCCGCCAAAAAGCAAAAAGGCAATATTGACGATTGTGAGTGCAATATATATCAGGTATAAGATTTCCGCCGTCTTCTTCATCTTGGGCACAAGCTTCCCCACCTGTGGTCCCGGGCTCTCTGCCCTTAAAAGGTGCACCGTGAACCCCTTGCTCCGCTCCCCGAATGCGCCTACCGCCAGTACAAATACAAGTACCCCCATGCCTCCCAGCCAGTGCGTAAAGCTTCTCCAGTAAAGGATGCTCATGGAAAGCTCCTCGACCTCTGACAAAATGGAGGCGCCTGTCGTTGTAAAACCCGATACCGTCTCAAACAGGGCATCCAGATAGGACGGAATCTCCCTTGATATGTAAAACGGCAGGCATCCAAGCAGACTCATGACAATCCAGCTCACACCCACGCACACAAGCCCTTCCCGTGCCTTGAAGCTTCTTTTGCTGCCCCTGCACAGCACAAGCAGCAAAAGCGCCACAGCCAGAATCACACAAAGGCTTGCGGCAAATCCAATGCATACTATATCCTCATCATGAAACAGACTGATAATCAGCGGCACCACCATGAAAACTGCCTCAACCAGCAGAATGTGCCCTATGAATCTGCCCATCATTTTATAATTCATAATCTTTCCCCTGTTATCTCACTTCATTATTCAAAAATATCATTTAGCTGATAGACCACCCTGCCGGCGCCCGTAACGACAATCACCGTATCGCCGTACTCAAAACAGGAATCACCGTTTGGAATATCGAGCTTCATGCCATGCATAATACATACAATCAACACATTTTTCTTTAATTTCAGCTTTTTCAGCGGCTCCCCGCAGTGAAGCGTATCCTTATCCACCATAAACTCCACCGCTTCTGCCTGTCCGTCCGCTATGGTATGTATCGTCAGTGCAGCCCCCGTCTGGTTTTCCATCGCACGCACATACCTCACAATATGATTACAGCTGAGTTCCTTCGGGCTGATAATGCTTCCGATGGGAAGGGAATCGAGTATTGTATTGTTCTCAAGCCTTCCAAGCTTTGTGATAATCTGCGGAACCTTGCAGCTGCTTCCGTACAATGAAATGATAATGTTCATCTCATCCACGCCCGTGAGCGTCACCAGTGCGTCACAGTCGGAAATTCCCTCATTGTCAAGCAAAAACTCCCTGCTCGCATCCCCATGGATGACAGATGCGTGTGGCAGCGCATTTGCAAGATGGATGCACCTGTCATAATCCTGTTCCACAATCTGTACCCCGATTCCGTTTTTAATCAGCGACTGTGCCAGGTAATAGCTCACACGCCCCCCTCCGCAGAGAATCACCCGCTTTACCTTGTGCGTGATGATTCCCAGATTCTTGAGCAGCATTGTAAGGACATTCGCAGGAGCAGTAACAAAAATCCGGTCGCCCTCCATCAGCACAAAATTGCCGCCCGGAGCCACCGCCTTTCCATTTCGTATTACCGTGCAGACAAGAATCTTACACTTTACAATATTGTAGAGGTCATTCAGCGCAATGTTGCACAGCTTATGTCCTGCCTCCACGCGAAGCTCCACAATTTCCACGCGTCCCTTCGCAAATGTATCCCGCTTGAGGAATCCCGGGTATTTTAACAGCCTCTCTATCTCAAGGGCTGCCTGCCGCTCCGGGTTAATCATCATGGAAAGTGCAAAAAGATTCTGCATTTTGTAAATCTGCTCTGTGTATTCCGGATTCCTGATTCTTGCTATTGTATGAATGTCCGGGTTCATTCCATGCGCTGTCATACAGCAAAGCAGGTTGACCTCATCCGCATTCGTGACCGCTATGAGCAGATCCGCCTCCCGGATTCCTGCCTGCTCCAATACCTCCATTGATGCACAGTTTCCCTGCACAGCCATTATATCGTATCTCTCCTCGGTGGATTCCAGCACTTTCAGGTTTGCATCAATCAGCGTCAGGTCATACCCCTCTGCCGAGAGCTGCCGCGTAAGTATCGCCCCTACTTTACCGTCACCCGCAATGATTATTTTCATGTCACATGCGCCTCCTCTTAGTCCGCACCGTTTCATCTGTACAGTGCCTTGCTATCACATGTACAATTATACCACTTCTCTACTCGCCACGCACCCCATGCGCCATTTTAACGGCATACTTCCTCTGCATGGGGCTGCGCATAAAAAAGCAAAGAAAAACAGCGTGTGGCAAAGCACACGCCATTTATTTGTTTATCTATTTGCCTTACTCCTCTTCGGAATCCCCCACAAGTTCCGGATGAAGCCTATCCTTGATTGCTTTCACAAGCTCCTCGATGGAATCCGCCTGGATTTTTTCCGTCTCTTTCTTCTTCTGGGTCACTTTCTCAAGCTGTTCCTTCTCGGCTTTCTTTTTCTCGGCACGCTTCTCCTCAAGGCGCTCCTGTCGCTTTTCCTCCGCCTTGCTGTTCTCTGTCATATCCTTTAAGAGCTTAACGGCATATGACACCTTTCCATCCTTATCCAGCGTAATGGTGAATCCTTCTATCTTATCGGCATCCTCACCCAGTTCTTCCTTCAGCGTATCATACTTCTCACCCACACCGCTCAGGATTGCTTCATACTCTTCCCTTGCTGATGGGTCTGATGCCATCTTCTCCAGCAGCTCCGGATTAATCAGTACGCTGTAGTCCTTTGTGGCAAGGCTTGCATAATGATCCTGCTCCTCATCCGTAGACCACTCCGCCACGGCAATATCCATATTTCCATATTTTTCCCTCAGCTCGGCAAGCAGGTTCTTTGCAGAATCACTCAGCTCAATGCCTTCCTGTATTCCGTCCGCATCAAGCGCCTTGTAGCCGGATTCTGTACTCTTCGGTCTGCTGTAGCCAGCCTGGACATTGCGTGTCTGACCACTGTATTCATATGTGTCCTTGTCAACATTGCTCTGTCTTGTATCAGCGGTTTTCTCGGCGGTCTTCTTCGCTGCCTTTCTATTTACTCCGGAAATACCTGTAAAGCTTGCCTCTTCTTTGTTTGCCTGATTTGAAAAAAATCCTGTATTGTTCAAAAGTGAACTATAATTGATTCCATTCATTTCGCATACCAGCCTTTCTATATAATAAATATATTAAATGAATAGGGCATCCATTCCCTACCGTTTACTTCTATAAGTATTATCGGCTCCTTTTTATGAAACTTTATAGACTGGCTGAAAAAATTTCCATTCCTATGCCATTGCTTCCCTCCTGAGGCGCAGAAGTACTTTTTTCTCCATACGACTGACCTGTACCTGGCTCATTCCCAGGTCCCCCGCCACCTGCACCTGGGTCTTATTTTCAAAATACCGGAGCCTGATAAGGTTTTTTTCCCGCTCGTCAAGCCCGCTCAGCATTTTTTCCAGCATCAGCCGGTTGACAATTTCTTCAGTCTCGCCTTCCCCGCCAAGCATATCCAGCAAAAGCACCTCATTTCCGTCCGACTCATACATCGTCTTGTAGATGGACTCCACTTCCCTTCCGGCCTCAATTGCCGTGACAATGTCCTCCACGGCAATTCCGGACATCTCGGACAGTTCTGAGACAGTCGGCTCCCTTCCCATGTCCTTCCAGAATTCCTCGCGAACCGTTCTTAGCCTCCTTGCATTCTCCTTGATGCTCCTGCTCACCTTAATCATCCCGTCATCCCTTAAATACCGGCGGATTTCGCCCATTATCAGAGGGACTGCATAGGTCGAGAAACACACACCGAAATCAACGTCAAATTTCTCTATCGCTTTTATCAGCCCCATGGCACCTATCTGAAACAAGTCTTCCGCCTCTACGTTCCCCCTGTTTACAAACCGTTTCACCACATGGTGCACCAGACCTGTATTTTTCTGAAAAAGCTGTTCCTTTGCCTCCTTTTCTCCCTGCTGTGCCCTGATAAAAAGTTCCCTCTCCTCCATAGTTCATACCCTGCCGCTTCTGTTCCACACTGCTGCCTGTAAAATCGGCTGGGACGCAATCTGCCCGGTTATGAAGCTTTTCCACATATGTACGCACGTTCCCTCATTCGGACTGCTTTCCACCTCCAGCCTGTCCATAAATGCCTCCATAAAGGCAAATCCCATGCCGGAGCGTTCCTTGTCAGCCCCGGTGGTGAAGAGCGGCTGCATTGCCTGCCCGATGTCCTCTATACCGACCCCCTTGTCGATAATGTCAACTGCCAGTTCCCCGTCGCCTGAGAGCTTTGCCGTCATCACGACACGTCCCCCCTTCTCCCCATAACCGTGTATAATGGCATTTGTCACTGCCTCCGACACTGCCATCTTCACATCCTCTACCTGGTCGACAGTAGGGTCAATCCTGGACAGAAATGCCGCTATAATCACTCTTGCAAGCCCCTCATTCTCCGATATGGCGTCAAACTCCACACATATCTGGTTTTCCATACTCTGTGTAACTTCCCTTTTTGCACACTCTTTTTCCATATTCAATCTCTGTTCCCTTCTATAATACTTTATTTCTTTTATGCAAGAATCTCTATAATGGACGACATCCCTGACGCCTTCAGAAGCCTGCCTATGCGCTCATTTGCGTTAATGGCATAGACTTTTCCCCCGAAGCACGAAATCTTCCGGTAACGCCCTATGATGATGCCAAGGCCGGAGCTGTCCATAAACGTCGTATCCTCAAAGTCAAACACGATGTTTTTTACCTTGTCATCCAGTATCAGCCTGTCCGCACATTCGCGGATGCTTGCCGCACCGTGATGGTCCACCTCCCCCGGCATCTTGATACACAAGTAATTGTCAATGATTGCAAATTCTTCCATATTCCGCTCCATAGCTCCTCCTCCTCAATCCCTATCAATCTTCCAACAAAAAAAGAGAACCTGCCTTTTCTGGTATGTTCTCTTTCGTGTTTTCTAAATTTATGGGTTATTCCCCTTTTATCTGCCTGATATAGTTCTGTGATTTTCTCGCCTTCTCCGTATTTGGGAAAAGCGCTACCACCTGCTCATAAATTTCTGCCGCCTTACTCGTATCTCCCTTTTTATTATAGGAATTTCCAAGATTGTACAGTGCCTCGCCATTTGACGGGTCATACTGGTATGCCCTCTCAAGATTCTTTATCGCCGTGTCGTAATCCTCTGCCCGGAATGCCGCATAACCAGTATTATAACTGTTTTTTGCCACAACCTTACTGATATCATCCCGCAGTGCCTGGTATAGGTTTTTAAAACTGTCAGTCGCCTCATCCTGTAGATACTTCTTGTCAATCTGTTCAAGCATATCCGCGATTTGCATCTCGTCACCGGTCTTGTTCATACGCATCAGAACCGCCTCTATCAAATCCGTGTATGCCTGCAGCAGTACCTTGTTCCCCTGCGCCTCACTCAGACTGTTTGACAGGGAATCCTTCTCCTGAATCAGTTCATTAATCTGTGTCGTCAGCTCCTCGGTCTCGAGGGTCTTTGCATCAAGCTGTTCGCTGACCTCCTTGTACTTCTCATTTACCTCGGTCTGAGCCTGCTGTATCTTAGATGGGAGCACCAGAAACCATGCAATTCCCACGCCAATCGCGACGCCGATGATGATGTTAATCAGTGTCTGCAGACCGACCATCTCCTTTTTCCCGACCGGCTGAATCACAGTGTCGTTGCCGCTCCGGTACACGATGGCTTCCTTCTTTTTTCTGATGCGCTCCTCGTCCGTGGGTGTCATTTCCTCCACCTCTTTCAGATACCGGAGCGTCATTGTATTGTTTGCGTCTATACTGAGAGCCTTGTCAAGCTCCTTTTTAGCCCTCTCCAAATCCTGGCTGTTGATATATAAGAGCGCCAGGAGCTGCCGCGCCTGCACAAACCTCGAATTCATTGAGACAACCTTTTTGAGCTGTATCACCGCCAAATCAAGACTGTCCTGCTGGCAGTATGTAAGTGCCATATTATATTTTTTGATTGTCTGGTTGTACGCCTCAAGCCTCCCAGGATTATTCTGTATCGCATCAATGTAATCATCCGCAATATTTTTCTCGCTTCTGATATTCTTGCTCATGACCCACTCACTCAGCGCCGCGACGACCTCGCCGCGCTCGAAGTAAATAAGCCCCAGCAGATTTCTGGCATCAATATGGTTTTTATCCAGCTTGATGCACTGCCTCAGACTCACGACTGCACCTGACAAATCCCTTACCTTTGCCTTGTCAAGCGCCTCATTATAAAAACGGTTGGCAGTGTACATAATTTTCTTGTACAGCCCCACATCTGCCCCGCAGCCGGTACAAAAGTTTTTTTCCGACAAGCGGCATCCACAATTAAAGCAAAACATACTAAGCTCCCCTACTCTGCACCAGTTCAGCCCTCTGCCAAACCATCATCCCCATACTCTTCCTTTGCCTCCTTGACCAGCTTAACCAGCACGTCGGCAAGGTCCGTCACATCCTGGTTATATATCGCATCCTCTACATCCTCGACTTCCAGACTAGGGTGGAATTTTTTCAATTCTTCTTCAAAATCTATCATAACAATCTCCATTCAGCCAAAAAGTTTCCTCACAAATCCCGCCAGATACAGGGAGCCCACAATGTAAACCATCCCCGATTCTCCCCTCACTGACATGCCATACCGCACCGCATCCTCAATCCTTTCGCAGGTATGGATAGTTTGTATGGATTTGCCGGCATACCGTCCAAATATATCCCTAAGCGCTTCCAGCGCGGCTCCCCGCTCACCCGGAATATGTGTCACCACAACATCCGTAATCATCGGAAGCCCGCAGAGCATCTCTATCATCTTATCATACTGCTTGTCTCTTACAACTGAAAACACAAGCACATTCCTGTCACCGCAGCCTCCCCCGCCAAAACCTGGTGCTTCATTTAAGGACTGCACAAATGCGGCAATCCCATCCTCGTTATGCGCGCCGTCAATATAAACCCCGGGGGCAATCTCCTCCATGCGCCCTGCCCAGAACATCCCCCTGATTCCTGCCTGAATGGATCTTACGGTTATTTTCCCTAATCCGCAATCCCTTTTGAGCACTTCACAGGCACGGACCGCCGCGGCTGCATTCTCCACCTGGTAGACCGCCTTGGTGTTTACTATTATTCTACCATAATCATAATACAGATTGAAAACGGAAAAATCAATGAATTTTTTCTGAATTTCATTTATTTTATAGTCATTTTTCGACACAGGACTGCTTTTACAGCCACATTCCGCCGCTTTGTGCCTTATTATGTCAGAAACCTGTTTTTTTCTATCCACAAATACGACAGGGACTTTCGATTTTATGATACCCGCTTTTTCAGCTGCAATCTGCTCAATCGTGTCCCCAAGATATTCCATATGGTCAAATCCAACTTCCGTAATCACTGCAAGAACCGGATGACATACGACATTGGTCGTATCCAGTCTTCCGCCAAGCCCTGTCTCAAGTATCGTGACATCAACTCCCGCTCCTGCAAATACATACACCCCCATAAAAAACAACCGCTCAAAATAACTTGGACTGTATTCAGGATTTACCTCATGGTATGCTTCCACCATGCCGGCTAACCAGTTAAATGCACGGACAAACTCCTCCTCGGAAATCATGCTGCCATCCACGCAGAACCGCTCCCTCGTTGTCACAAGATGCGGTGAAACAAACATTCCCGTCCTGTAGCCACTTTCCCTGCATACACTTTGCAGGAAGGCACAGACTGAACCCTTTCCGTTCGTCCCTGCCACATGTATCACCTTTCCAAGCTTTTCCTCAGCATATCTGCCACCCTCGCGGCTTTGTATATACCTGTAAAATTCCTTTGTTTCCACAAACGGATTCTTTTTCGTAAATTTGGGCACCTCGGATAAAAATTCCTCCGCATCCGCATAGCTTTGCACCGTAATCTCCCTCATGCCAACCTGGTCCCTCCCAAAAAAAGGGCCGCGCCAGCCGCGAACCCTTTTTTTATCATTCAATTTGCTTAAATTACCACCACTGTTCCGACAATCACACCGTTTTGTGCAGAATACTCCATAAAGCTTGTATCGCGGTTCACTACCATCTTATTGTCGTCAATGCTGATAACCGTACCCTTATAAATGTTACCGCTGATCCTGATTTTGGCTTCCCTGGACTTGAGTATCGTATTTTCAAGCTCGTCAGCCCGCTTCTTGGCTCTGATGCACCGGATATATATCTCATTCTTCTTCTTTTTCAGGTCATCGAGATGTGCCTGGAGCTGCTCACTAAGCTCTCCTGTCTGCTGTCTGACACGCAGTATTTTCGCCATGCTTGCCGCCACTTCGTCCAGCTCCTGATTAAGCTTGCTGTACTCCTCGTTTACCTCAATCCGCTTCTCCATGATTTCGGGCATCACGCCCACGTGGATTCCTGTCTTAAGTTCGGACATATTCCCCGCTGTCTGGCAGTTCACCCCCATCATTGCGTGCACATATCCGCCTGCAATCAAGCCTTTTTTTCCGGTCAGTGTAATCTGGTCGCCTGCGTTCACCTTAGAGTTCAGTATGACATTGGACTGCACCGTTCCCGCTGCTTTCACATTCGCGTACTCGATAAACTCGGTAAACACATCGCCGCCGGCAACAATTTCACCCTTTCCGGCTCCCTGCATCCCCCTTTTCAGGCAGACAGTGCCGCCTGCCGATATGTTTGCCGACTCGACAACGCCCTCAACGGTAAGGCTTTTTCCGGCGCGGACAGTCACTCCGGCCTCCACATTTCCATGTATGATGACATCCCCATTGAAATCCACGAGGGAATTATTGGCATAATCACAGCTTCCATGCACCTCGTACACTTCCACAACCGACAATTTGCTGGCACCGTCATACTCTATCTTGCCTGACTTCGCGGCATAATATTTATTGGGATCTTCCTCGTTACTGATTCCTTTTCCCGTAAGCGGCCGGAGTTCTTTATATGTATTCGATTTTTCAAAGGCACCCGTGACATCCCTGCCCGAGGTTCCCTGCACTGCGGGATGGTAAATCGCAAGCAGCTGCCCCTCCTCCACATTCTGTACCAGGGACATGCTCCTGTAATCTACGGTTCCATCCTTGCGTATCTCCGGCTTTGGCTTCTCCGTACTGAAGAAAAATTCAAACCTGCCGGCACTTCCCGGCTCACCCGGCTCACTTGCTGCCACCTTTACCTCACGCTCATATATCTGCTTCTTACACATCGCTGCTATGTGTGACTCATTGATACCTGCTACCACACCATTTAGCTGAAGGTATCTAATGATTTCTGACTTTTCATATCTTGTGCCCTCCTCAGGCGCACAAAGATAAAGCCATGCTTCCGTTTTATCTTCTGTTATTCTGACATAGGACTTGACATTAATCATCTGCTCACCTCCGAGAAGGCAGAAACTGCCCCCTTATGTCTTTATTTTAACACCATTTACCTCAATTGCGCAAGTCGTTCTATGACTTGTTGCTTCATTTGTGTGTATTTTGTTAATTTTTCCTTTTCCTCCGTTATCTTTGCCTCCGGCGCCTTTGACATAAATCGCTCATTGCCAAGCATTCCGTTCACACGCGAAATCTCGCTGTCAAGACGCTTTTCCTCCTTTTCCAGACGCTCAATCTCCTGTTTTATGTCAATCAGTTCTGCAAAAGGGATATAAATATCCGCATTGGCAATAACTACCGAAACTGCATCCTCTGCTATACCATTTTTGTCACACTGTATTGTGACATTTGATGCAAACGCAAGCGATGTAAAGAAAAGTTTACCCGCGTCAAAAATCTTCCGGATATCCTCCTTTTCCGAAACAACAAACACATGCGCTTTTTTGGAAGGCGCAACATTCATCTCGGTTCTAACATTCCGAATGCCGCGCACTGCCTCCTTAATCGTCTCAATATCCCGCTCATCCCTGGCAAAGCTGCGCGACTCCATGTATTCGGGCCACTTTGCTATCATGATGGATTCCTCCTCTGACTGGAGCGTACAGAAGATTTCCTCTGTGATAAACGGCATGTATGGATGAAGGAGCTTGAGCGCATCAATGAGCACGGTCTTTAATGTCCAGAGTGCTGCATTCTGTGAGGCGGCATTATCGGAATTATAAAGCCGCGGCTTCACCATCTCGATATACCAGTCACAGAACTCGTCCCAGATAAAATCATATATCTTCTGCACGGCAATGCCAAGCTCAAAGCTCTCCATGTTGTCCGTCACCTCTTTGACAAGGCTGTTTAATTTGGAGATGATCCAGCGATCCACTGGTTCCAGGGAATCCAGTGCCTCAGCCACCTCTTTTCCCTCCATATTCATCATGATAAACCGTGACGCATTCCAGATTTTGTTTGCAAAGTTCCTGTTTGCCTCAACGCGCTCATAATAAAACCGCATGTCATTTCCAGGGGCGTTTCCTGTAATCAGGGTCATCCTAAGGGCATCTGCTCCATACTTTTCAATCACCTCAAGAGGGTCAATGCCGTTGCCAAGGGACTTTGACATCTTCCTGCCCTGCGAATCACGCACCAGGCCATGGAACAGCACTGTCCGGAAAGGCTTTTGATTCATGTGCTCATAGCCTGAGAATATCATGCGGATAACCCAGAAGAAAATGATGTCATATCCCGTCACGAGCACATCCGTCGGATAAAAATAGTCCAAGTCCTCTGTCTTATCCGGCCATCCGAGCGTAGAGAACGGCCAGAGCGCTGATGAAAACCATGTGTCAAGCGTGTCCGGATCCTGTGTCAGGTGCGTGCAGCCACACTTCGGGCAGACATCTGGCATCTGCTTTGCAACAACAATCTCACCACACGCATCACAATAGTACGCCGGTATTCTGTGTCCCCACCAAAGCTGCCTTGATATACACCAGTCCTTGATATTGTCTGTCCAGTTATAGTATGTCTTGTCCATTCTTTCAGGGATCAGCTGTATTGCACCGTTCTTTACAGCCTCCACGGCAGGCTGAATCAGCTCATCCATCTTTACAAACCACTGCTGCTTTACAAGCGGTTCAATCGTCGTCTTGCAGCGGTCATGTGTGCCTACATTATGGCTGTAATCTTCCACTTTTACAAGTAGTCCCAGCTTATCAAGGTCTTCCACAATCGCCTTTCTTGCCTCATAGCGCTCCATGCCTGTATATTTTCCGCCATTTTCATTGATGGTCGCATCATCATTCATAATATTGATAATCGGAAGGTTATGTCTTTTTCCGACCTCAAAGTCATTCGGGTCATGCGCGGGTGTAATCTTTACAACACCTGTACCGAATTCCATATCTACATAGGTATCCTCCACAACAGGTATTTCCCGGTTCATCAGCGGAAGCATCAGTTTTCTGCCCTTTAAGTGTGCATACCGCGCATCATCCGGGTGAATTGCCACCGCAGTATCACCCAGCATAGTCTCAGGCCTTGTCGTCGCAAAGGTCAGGTACTCTCCTGACTCCGTACCGTCGTCATTCAGTACCGGATACTTGATATGCCAGAAATGTCCTGCCTGCTCCTCATACTCAACCTCTGCATCCGATATTGACGTATTGCAAACAGGACACCAGTTAATCATTCTTGCGCCCTTGTAAATATACCCTTTCTCATGCATCTTGCAAAAAACTTCCGTGACAGCCTTGTTACAGCCCTCGTCCATTGTAAACCGCTCCCTGTCCCAGTCACACGATGAACCAAGCTTCTTTAGCTGGCTGATAATACGTCCGCCATACTCCCGCTTCCAGTCCCACGCACGCTCCAGAAACTTTTCACGTCCAAGGTCATGCTTGTCGATGCCCTCCTCCTTGAGTTTCTCGATAATTTTGACCTCCGTCGCGATGCTTGCGTGGTCGGTTCCAGGCTGCCAGAGCGCATTGTATCCCTGCATTCTCTTAAAACGAATCAGGATATCCTGCATTGTGTTGTCAAGCGCATGCCCCATGTGGAGCTGCCCTGTAATATTTGGGGGCGGAATCACAATCGTGAACGGTTTCCTGCTGCGGTCAACTTCCGCGTGAAAATATTTTTTGTCCATCCACTTCTGATATATTCTGTCCTCCAGACCATGCGGGTCATATGTCTTTGCCAGTTCCTTTCCCATAATCAATCTCCTTCCTACAAACGAGTAATCAATCTTTCCTTTCCGCGTCCGTGTGCAATCGAGCAGGGAAGACTTTCCCTACTCGCGCGCCGGGCCCCCGTCAGCTCCTGCTGACATATTTCCTCTGGATGCCCGTGTGCATAAAAAAACCCTTTTACTGTAGTTATACAGCAAAGGGCGAATAAACGCGGTACCACCTTTGTTTGACGCATCCCATAACACCAGGCTGCATCATCTCAGCAGACTCCCACCAGAGTCCTGTCCTGTAACGCGGACAAAACGTGAACCCCTACTCTGACTACTTCCCAGTCATTTCAGGCCTCCGGTTTCAAAGCTACCTTCTCTGTTCCTTCCTCAAAGAAATCTCACAGCCTGACAGTTTTGTCAGAATTTCTCTCCCTGGTGAGGGGCTGACAGATACTCCTCTTTGGCATAACCTTTTCCGAAATAATTTCATATTTTATTATAGTATTAAATCAATGCCCAAATGTCAAGAAATTTTATTTAATTTTTATATATAATCTTTTCCGTGGGCATGATATACTATAAGATGTGTGGTTAAACTCATACCACTATTTCAACAGAAAAACAGGGAGGATTCCTAAATGAAAAATATTGTCATCCAAAGAAAACGATTTGCACTTTTATGCATGTCAGCCGCTCTGATATTTGCTTCCTCGCCTTCGTCCGTTTTTGCCGCAGAGGAAAATGCCCAGACAGAAAGCGCACCGGCAGGCGCTCCGTCTACGGAAGCCCCATCAGTACAGCCCTCCAACCCCAATGAGGCACCGGGCAGCGCTTCGTCCGAGGCATCCAAACCGGATAATTCCGGCACAAACTCATCCACGAACATAGGAAATCCGGGACAGGAGGCTTCCTCGTCACAGGCGCCCTCAACACAGGTACCACCAGCACAGACGCCAGCTACACCAGCCCCCCCTGCCGAGACTGTCACCCCGCCTGCGTCCAGCACACAGCCCACAACACCGGAAAACACGAATCCGGGGAGTGCTGTCACGCCAATGCAGGGTACATTCTATGCCGCGACAAAAACCGGGCTGAATGTCCGCAGTGGTCCCTCCACCAGCCACAGCAAAGTAGGGACACTAAAGTATGGTCAGGAAATTACTGTAACGGGAAAAACTGCCGACAACTGGTACCAGATTCAGTTTTCGGGCGGCACCGGCTATGTCCTTGCCGATTACGTATCAGATGTTCCACTTGCCAGCGTGGAAACGCCAGACGTCCAAACCCTCGTCACAGAGACACCTGAAGACGGAACACCTAATAGCGTTGTTCCCGATATCGGAGAAAATGATATCGAGGACATTCCTGACGAACCGGACTCCACCGAGCAGGACGAGGAGGAAAGCTCCCGCGAGGAAGAAGCCCTTGTCACCTCCAAACTGTTTGGCACACCTGTTATTGTGGTGCTGGCACTTGCCATTATCGCACTTATTGCGCTTATTGGTTATACTGTCTACAGTCTTTTTAAAAAGGATTCCGGAAACAATGACCGCTATCAGGACGATGAGTATTATGAGGACGAATACTATAATGACGAATACTACGAGGACGAGCAGTATCAGGACGACAATTACCCTGGTGAGGAATATTATGAGGATGGGCAGTATCAGGACGACAATTACCCTGGTGAGGAATATTATGAGGACGGACTGTATCAGGACGACAACCATTCTGATGAGGAATACTACGAGGAAGAATATTACGAGGAGGATGATACGGAAAAGTAATTTCCGTATCATCCTCCCCTGTGTTTTATTTAGAAGCCTATTTTATTATTCGATTTTGTCCGGAGCATCTTAATGTCCCCTTCAATATCACCAAGCTCTTTTAACACCTCATCCGCTGTTTCAAGCTGTGCCGAATTGATGCAGAACACAATCCTCATTTTTCCTCCGCCAAATATCTTGGACAAGAAACCGGGCTTCTCCCATCTCAGAAAATAGGAAACCCTCGCTTTCATAAATGCTTTTTCCAGTATTGTCTTAACCTCCATCTCCGTAACAGAGCAGAAGTCCATCTCGTTATTTACCTTTACCTTGCTATACTCATTTTCCAAAATCGTGACGCCTTCTTTCGTTTTTATTTTGTTCCTGCATCTTAATAATATGTTCTACCCTCTTCAATTATGACTGCCCTGCCGTCATTTACATCCACGATTGTGACTGCACAGTTTTTATGGACACCGCCCTTCCAGAAATCCTTTAACTCGATACCATTGATATACGACAAAAGCCCCCTGAGCGCAGCGCCGTGCGTGGACACCAGTATTGTATCATTTTCCATATTCTTATTATGCACAATTTCGTGCAAAAAATCACCAGTTCTTGCTTTTAATTCGTCAATTCCCTCGGCTCCCCTTGGCGGTTTATATGCCTCAGGCTTGTCAAAAAAGTTCATAAACTCAGGATCCGGAATGTTGAAATTGTCCTTTCCACAGCAAAGCCCTTCATACTCCCCAAAGCCAATCTCTATGATTCTCGGCTCTTCAATAACTGGTATATCACGGTCTCCCTTTATAATCATTGCCGTCTCATATGCCCTTTTCAACGGACTTGTATATATCTTCGTAAAAGCAGTCTCCTTTAATGCCTCCGAGGTAATCCGCGCCAGTCTGCGTCCCTCTTCATTTAGCGGAATGTCAGCCCTCCCCTGAAAGCGTCTTTTTACATTCCAGTCTGTCTCCCCATGGCGTATGATATAAAGCTTCATGCTCTCCTCCAAAATATTGGTTCTGTCTCCACCGAAAACGTTCGCAGACTATTTGCCTTCTGCAATAATAACTATAATATAATTTCAAAAAAAAAACAAGATGCTATTGTGTACAGTTCACAATTCGCTTACATATCGGTACAGACAGCAGGTAAAAAAATCGGAGCAGGCGACTGCCGCAGGTTGCTTTTTTTCTTCATGCACTTATAATGAATACAACACTTTAACCACATATGTATAGCGCGTAGGAAAAATTATGTTAAATTTCACAAGAGGGTGCAAGGCTCTTATCTACCGTATTCCATTATTGGCACTACTGTTATTGCTTTTCTTTCCCAGTATGCATTTAAACGCTGCCAGCTGGGATTCCAATAAGCTGAAACCTGGTACGAAAGTTTCAGCAGGAGATACCATTGTTAACAAAAATACCGACAGCATTACAATATTGCGCTATCCTTTAAACGGAACATCCCCTATAACTGAAATTACCGAGACCGGCAAAGTCTCTATTTCGGAGCAGCCTGACACCCTTAACAATAGCACTTATAAAAATATACTGTTACGACGATAAATATGTTACCATCAGCTATACCGACAACGGCAATGTTACGAAGTCAACCACCCAGAACATCACCGTAAACGCCAGGGAACCTGACACCTTTTATATCTCCGCGGGCGCCGCAGCCGGAGGTACTATCTCGGATGCCGGAGGCTCCGGCGTAAAAGGCGGTCACAGCAAGACCTACACAATCAGTCCTTACAACGGATACCGCATTAATTACGTCGAGGTCGACGGAAACAATGTCGGCGCTGTCACCTCCTATACCTTTCACAATGTCTGGGAAAACCACTCCATCAACGCATATTTTATGACAGGCAGCGCCGCAAAAAAACTGACAGTTGTCGGAAGCTTTGCAAATGCCAGCGATGCCGGAGCCTACACGCCTGGCACAAAGGTGACTGTCGATGCCGGTTTCGTTCCGGGCTTTGTATTTGCAGGCTGGACTGCATCGGACGGAATCATTTATCCAATGCCGCAGATGTCCTATACCATGCCCGGCTATGATATCTTATTGTATGCGAACTGGATTCAGTCAGGCTTGCCGAATGCATTCAGCCAGATAACACCGACCAACTTAAAGGGTCAGCAGCTCACCAGCTGGGCAGATATCACCAACAAGCTTGCCTCCTTCAGCACATCTGACCTGAATCAGCCAGGCAGTCCCATCCTGAAGGTGACGGCAGGCGGAAGCAGCTGTTATGTTGACGCAGCTGCCATCGCAATGCTCAATACAAGGCAGGGCATCGCCCTTGATGTTTCCTATGGGGCTGACGCAAGCTTTACCTTTTACAGTGATATGGACAATTCATTGTTTACAGGAGCGGATTTTACCTATACATGCAGCACGGAAACCACACTGTTCTTTCACGAAAAGAAACTAATGTTCACACATCCCGGCGCAATCAATACCGGAATCTGCCTCAATATGATGCTGCCCGATGCACAGACTGGTCAGACCGCGTATGTATACATTGCAGATGAAAAGGGAACGGAGCTTATGTATCTGCCCACCGTTGTAGACGAAGAACATAAAATTACCATACCATTAAGTGCAAAAGTCAATCTCAATATCAAATATTAAGGATCTGTAACAACTGTAAACACACAAAAAGGGGCTTTCGCCCCTTTATTTCAATATGCAGACTGACTTGGCAGGCATAGATAATACGTCACTGTCGAGGGTTATCACCTCACCATTCAGGGTAAGATACCCGCGAATCGCCATGCCGGAAAGCGCTGTATCAGACAACGCAGCCGAAACCGTCTCGTCAGAAGTATTGTACACAATTCCAATCGTGCTATCCTCATATGTCTTTGTTATCGCAGCCTGATTTCCCTCTGTCAGCTCCTCCACAATCTGTATCTGGCCACGCGCAATCTCAGGATTCTCATTCCTTAACCGAACTGCCCTTTTATAGTAATTCAATATGGAATACGGATCCTGCAGCTGCTGCTCGACGCCCGCAAATGCCGAGACAATATCCTTATCCGCATCCAATGGGCCGTTTGTCATGCCCGTCGCATCCGTGTCGGACCAAATCATGGGAAGCCGCTTGTTCTCGTCCTTCTTGCCCGAGCTTGACATCCCAATTTCCTCGCCATAATAGACAAACGGATTGCCATTCATCATCATCAGAAGACCACATGCCATCTTCATATTGTCCGCATCCTTCGCAAGACCGTTGGCAACGCGTCCCATATCATGGTTGGCTATAAACGGCGCATCAATAAAATCAGCATACTTTTTTGCATAATCCGACTGGTAACCCACCATATTTTCAACCAGATTGGCCGCCTTATAATTTCCCCTTGCCGCCTTAATCAGTTTTCCTTCCGTGTCCGCAAGGTCAAAATTAAACATACTGGGTGTCCCGCTTGCGTAATAATTCGTAATTGTCGCCTTGTTTGCCCACACCTCGGAAACCATATAAAAATCCGGGTTTAAGCCTGTACAGAAGCTGTAAAGCCAGTTAAGCGCCTCCGTGTTAAATGCAATATCGTTTTCCTCAAAATGCATTGCGGCATCCATCCGGAATCCGTCTATTCCCTTATCAATCCAGAAGCGGGAAACATCCTCAAGCTCTGCCCGGAGCGTCTCGCTGCCAAGATTCAAGTCCGGCATTTCAGACCAAAATACACCCTCATAATACCAGTCGCTTCCGCTGACATTATAGTAATCGCCGTTGACCTGCTCCCTCGCAAAATGATAATAGTCCACATACGGACACTCGTCCAAATCCGGCTCCTGTCCCTCCGGAAGCTTTTTCAAATATTCACACGCATCCACAAACCACTGATGCTTTGATGAAGAATGGTTGATTACAAAATCGATAATAATCCGGATATCCCTTTTATGGCATTCCTCCACCAGCCGTTCGAAATCCTCCATTGTCCCATACTCTGTATCTATGGAGCAATAATCTGTCACGTCATATTTATGGTAGGTTGTCGACTGCATAATCGGCATCAGCCAGATTCCGTTAAATCCCATGTCCTTTATGTAATCAAGCTTTTCAATCACACCACCAAGGTCGCCTATCCCATCTCCGTCGGAATCATAGAACGAGTATACAAATATCTCATAATAATTTCTGTAATTGTCATCTATGATATTCAGTTCCTGCTCATAATCATACGAAACCGCACCGACAATTTCCTTAATCTCCTCTGCCGTGGCAGTTTCCGGTGCGGTCTCCCTTGAAGCAGTTTCCGCTGTCAATGATGCCGGAACCTCCTGGGAAGCATCCTCCCCCACAGGTGCAGTCTGCTGTACGGAGACATCTCCCGCACCACCGCAGGCACAAAGCTGCAATGACAATATGCCTGCCAATACCGTGCATACCAAACGTGTTCCATATTTTTTGTGCATTCCTATCCCCCCATTTTTCATCCAATTTCAAAACTTTTCCTGCACCACTGATATTAAGAAAGTAACACGACTCCTGCTATCATATAACAGGAGTCGTAATGATACTGTCTATTTATCTTTTTCATCTTCGGCGAAACCATAGTCTCTCATATAGCGCTCGCCTAATGACTTTCCACGGTCTCTCTGCCAGTCAATTCCACTGCAAAGACATAATCCAAACGCAGCTCCGACCAGCATAATGCAAAGGACTATCTTAAAAGCCATAACTGCTCCTTAACCCTTTACAGCACCGCCAGTTACACCTTCTACATAGTACTTCTGCAGGCACATGAACAGAATTGTAATCGGTACTGCTACCAGCAGACCACCTGCACAGAATCTTGTGAAGTAACCCTGATAGTCATTTGTCATAACCCAGCGGTACATAGCAACCGCTACGTTATAGCTGTCTGAATAACCGAAAGCAATGTAGGACGCAAAGATATAATCACACCATGGTGCCATAAACGCAACCAACGCAGTGTAAATGATAATCGGCTTTGACAGAGGTATCAGCATAATCGTAAATACCTGAAATCTGTTTGCACCGTCAATACGTGCCGCCTCGTCAAGGGACTTCGGAATCGTGTCAAAATATCCCTTACATACATAGTAGCCCATACCAGAACTTGCAAATCCAATCAGTATCAAGCCTGGGATTGCGCCTGCCTGCGTCAGTCCGAACTGCTTTAACAGGAAATACAGACAAATCATGGTAAGGAATCCAGGGAACATTCCCAATACCAGCCAGAACCGCATCAAAAGCTCCCTGCCCTTAAAACGCATTCTGGAAAGCGCATAACTCACCATCAATACAAAAATCGTCTGTAAAATTGCCACAAATGTAGCGATAATCAATGTGTTCCCATACCATCTGAAAAACTGGCAATCCGCACTAAACAGGAACTTATAGGAATCCAGCGAAAATGTCTTTGGCAGAAGGTAGTTTACCTGTCCGCCCGGCTCCGTAATATAGGAACGGAAGCTCTGCAAAACCAGACATACAAACGGGAACAACCAAACAATGCTGATTAAAGTCAATATCACATAGGTAATCGTATTACTAATCTTATTTCGCTTTGACATTATTGGAATCCCTCCTCATCCTTAACTGATGGCAAGATATTGTATACCACCAACGAAATTACTGCAGTTACCAAGAATACCATAATACCAAGAACAGCAGCCATCTTGTAGTCTGTGTTATTCAATGTCAGCTTATACAGCCACGTTACCAGCAAATCTGTGTGACCAGCACCGCCAGTCAGCTTCATGGACTTTGGACCACCACCGCTCAAAAGGTAAATAATATTAAAGTTATTCAGGTTTCCTGTAAACTGTGTCAGCAGGAACGGACCTGTCACGAACAACATATATGGAAGTGTAATTTTACGGAACATCTGGAAAGCATTTGCACCATCGATACGGGCACTTTCATACAAATCTGCCGGAATATTCATCAAAAGACCTGTACAAATCAGCATGATATACGGAATACCAACCCAGCAGTTCAGAATAATTATCAACACTTTCGCTATTGTCGGATCCGTCCAGAACGGAATCGCCTGGTCAATCCATCCCCACTTCATCAGATATCCGTTTACCAGACCATCAGCGGCAAACATTTTTCCGATATACAGAAGTGATACAAACTGCGGCACCGCAATTGTCATTACCAGGATAGTTCTCCAGAGTTTCTTGAACTTAATCCCTTTCTTGTTAATCAGCATCGCCACTACCATTCCCAGAAAATAATTGAGGAACGTTGCAAAGAATGCCCATACGATTGTCCACATCAATACTGTCAGGAATGTGCTGCCGAAACCGGTTGAACCCATGGAAAACAGATTTTTAAAATTATCCAGACCAACCCATGTAAAAAGCTGTGCCGGCGCCTGATGCTGCGCGTCATAATTGGTAAACGCCACACAAACCATGAAGATAATTGGAAGCACAATAAACAGGAACACACCCATAAACGGCAAAGCCAGCAATGTCTTGTCAAAATGTTCATCCAGCAGCGAAAGCAAATCCTGCTTTACAGTCGGAAGCTTTTTCCCTTGCGCAAGAAGCTTTTCTGCATTTTTATTCTGACGTACATTAATTCGCCATATAAATATAAATGCAAATATAATGATAATACTCAGAATGCTATACAACAGAATAAAGAAGCTGTTATCGCCGTAAGATACCGTACCATCAGGATTGAACCCCCTGCCCTGCGTACCAAGCGTCGTAATATCCTTCAAATAACCAGCGCCAAAGGACACCATGTAATAAATAAATAAAACTTCAGTTAACAACAATGCAATTCCGCGAAGAAACTGCTTACGAAGCAAAGGTCCAAATCCCATAATCAAAAACGACACTTTTGTCATCCAGTTTCCCTGTGTAAAGGTCGTACCGATATCTGCAAACTCTGCACCAATTGCTTTAAAAAAGTTACCTATTTTATTGCCAGAAGGCTGATTTTCTTTACTCATTCGCTGTCCCCCTCCAGACCATATACTTTTTCAATCATTATTTATCCATGCAGTTTCTGCATCATTGCAGGCTGCATTCCAATATCTACTTGCGCTGACACACTGATATACAGATAAATATGCATCACACTCTCTGTAACAGTTCAGCCTTCGGCTTCCTGTTACAAGCATCAAGCCATGCAAAAACCGCTTCGCGGTTGGCTTGATGCATCGCAACCTTTACGCGTTCTTACGGACTTTGCAGCGTAGTGCAAAGTTCTAGGCTAAACTGTAACCGCTCTCTCCAATTTTCCAATCAATCATGCTGCAAAACATTTATCCGGATATAAGTGTGTCAGCACAGCAATGAGAATAAAATCAGGGGGAAGAGGTTCTTCCCCCCGTTTATATCGTTTCTATATGTCCATATTATAAGCCTTCATTCATTGTAAAATGAATAATTACTGTGCATATGACTGGCATGTTGACTGGAACTCCTCAAGCACTGTCATCAGCTCATCATCAGAAGCGTTGTCATACTCACCTGCAATAATAGAATCACCAAGAGCTGTTGCAAGTGTCCAGTAATCGTTTGGATACTGCCCCTGTGGAATTGTCTCTGCAAGCTGCTCTGCAAGTGCGGAAAGAGCCTCGTCAGCCTGAACATCGCTGCTCTGCTGAGCTGCTACATTGGAAGGACCCCATGAAACGGCATTGTAACGTGCAAGCTGTGTCTCCTCATTTGAAAGGAACTGAGCCATTGCCATACATACCTGCATCTTGTTAGCATCTGTCTGAGGCTTCACGCCAAGAAGCTTAAATCCGCCAAATCCACCAAGCTGGTAATCTATTCCGTCAGCAGTGAACTTCGGAAGCTTTGCACATGCATAATTATCACCAAACATTGACTTTAATGTCTCTGCATCCCATGTACCGTCAATGATTGCTGCACAGTTTGTTGCATTGCTTGCTGCAGAACCATTCACAAATGCGGAAGACTTATGAAGGTTAATAATCGCCTTTAAAGCTGCAAGTCCCTTATCAGAAGCATAATCAATATTGCATGCTGTAAAGTTTCCAGCGTCATCTGCGTCATATGTCAAAGTACATCCTGCGCCGAAGAAGAATGCAGGCTGATACCAGCCAGAGTTAATCTCCATGCAGAAACCCTTACCTGCTGCTTCACAATCTTTTACAATCTGATCCAAAGAAGTAGGATCTGTAACTACACTCTTGTCATAATACATAAAGTATCCGTTATCTGATGTAATTGGGAATGCATATGTAGTACCGCCTACTACAGCTGCTGCCGCTGCACCCGCATCATTCTGCTCTGCAACCCATGTCGCATAATCACCTGTAACCGGCATAATTGCACCTGACGAAACCAGACGAGCCAGCTGATCCTGCGCAAATCCGTAAATATCAGCTCCGCCCTCAACGTCCGTAATCATGTTGGCTGCCGCATCACCTTCACCTACCGGCTCAACAGTTACTGTGTAGCCAGCATACTGAGGATTTGCCTCCTGGAAAGCCTTAATCTGATCCTGCGTAAATGTCTGTACATTCTCCGCAACCCAGATTGTAATCTCACCTGTTCCGTAATCAACATTTGCATCTGCCGCCGGTGCGTCAGTGTTTGCTGCATCTGTGTTTGTGTCTGCTGCAGGTGCATCATTGTTTGCTGTGTCTGTGTTTGCCTCTGCATTGTTGTTTGCATCTGCCGCCGGTGCATCATTCTTTCCACCACACGCTGTCAAAACGGATGCAATCATTGCTGTTGACATTACCAATGCTAATACACGCTTTTTCATATTTTCTACCTCTCCTTACTAAAATATATAGTTTGTTAATTCTATTATTAATATCCTCATTGTCAGGATAATAATAAACCTTAATAATAATATTGCTGAATCATTATCACTTTCCTATTCAATTTTATCAGCAAAATGTACAAAAAGAAAATACTTATAACAATCGTATTTCGTGCAATTTCGACCTTTGGAAACGATACCAATATTTTTATTTAATAAAACCGCTTAATTCCTATCTCTGCGGTTCCATTCATTCATTAAATTTTAGGTTAAGATTCAATTTATAAATATTTAAAACTGCTATATCTTTCCCATAATTAATATTATCAATTGTGCAATTTATTTTCAAGTGGAAATATTGACGATAAATGAAAGCTCGATTTGTGAATAGTGCACGTAATTTTTTCGTTTTTTTTCGTTATGCAAATCTTAAATAAAAAAATACTTTGCATAATCAATTATTTATCAAATTTTACTTCTTGGCTTGTCCTTTCCATATGTTCATTTTGTACTCTCAAGCAAGGGAAAAATATTTCCATGTGCACATAAAAAGGACTGTATTTCAGTCCCTTTCGACGTGCGTTAGAGGATTCGAACCCCCGACCTTTTGGTCCGTAGCCAAACGCTCTA
>ERZ778517.647-NODE-647-length-34984-cov-6.529703_pt1 | contig 34984 bp, 30 predicted proteins | sample MGYA00510341_ERZ778517 | MGnify/ENA primary metagenome ERZ778517 (study PRJEB29527, sample SAMN07138964) | mouse gut metagenome | material: feces | host: mouse | place: China:Nanjing | collected 2016-01-25 ...
TTAGTTTTTTCGTCTTAATTTAGCTAAAAAGTCTTCATGTTCTTTTTCTAACTTTTCATCCTTATCAATAAAGAAGTAGCAGGCAGCCGCAATCACTGCAACTACAGCCCCTAAGAGTAGTGTCTTAGGAGTAAAGTTAGTAACCATATAACAAGAAATAATCAAAGCAATAATTGGAATAGTGTATTTTCCAGGTAGTGAAAAACCGTGTGTTGGGTATTCATTACTATGCTTAAATTTAATGACTGCTAAAATTGATGGCACATATTGAACAAAGGATGCTAAAACTGTACATGAAACAAGGAATAGGTAGCTTTGAGTAGCTAAGGCTCCTGAAAGAACAGCGGTAAAAATAATACCAACCCAAGGAGCATCGTGTTTATTTTTCTTACCAATCCATTTAGGAAGCATCCCATGTTCGGTAGCAAGGGATGCAATAAGTGAAGGAGTATTAAATGAAGCACTGAAGGCAACTCCAAAGATTGAAATTAACATTCCGACAATCATAAAAGCAAAACCCCATTGGCCAACACCAGTCTTTAGAGCACTCGCTAATGGATTAGAATAACTTCCTAGTTTTTGCCCACTTAAACCAATTGCAACTAAAAGCATCAAGCAATCTAGAATTGTTACACTAGTCATTACTGCAATTAAAACGCGTGGAATATTCTTTTCTGGATTATTCATTTGCTTTGCGGCAATTGGAATAAAAGAAAATCCAGTAAATAAATAAAAAATTGGTGTGAAGGCAGCCCCAAAATGTTTAAAGAATGGGCCAACACCGGTTAAAGCTGCATGTGGAATTACCGGAGTAAAGTGAGCTTTCTTAATAAAGAAGGCCCCCACAATAATGAAGACAAGTAATGTAATAATCTTAGCTGCAGCTGAAATGTTATTAACAATTTTTACCCAAGATCTACCAAAGAAATTAATAATTGAAAACAGTAAAATTAAGAAGATAACTCCACTAATGTAGACTGCATTATTTTTAAAAATAGGTAGAAAACTCTTTAGAATGGTTAATAAAGCAACTACTTCAGCAGAAAGAGTTGTACATCCTAAAAACCAAGTAAAAATACCTAGTTCATAACCCGAAAAACGCCCAAAAGCATTATATGAATAAAGCCAAGCGGCTCCGGATTGTGTGAAACGGCTGGATAAGTCAGCATAGCATAAAGCAATCATGCTGACAGTGACAGCAGTACAGAGAAGAACAAGAATAGCTGTTAAGTTCATGTAACGATAAATTACAGAAGGTAGCAGGAATGTCCCTGATCCAATGACTGCATTAATACCTAAGAAATAGATAGATATAAAGGAAAGTTTCTTAGGTACGGAACTTTTATTAGTCATATTTTTACCTCTCTATCTAATAATGTTCTCCTTTATCTATTGTAGTGCTTTCGAATAGTAAATCTATACGAAATATTCAAAAAAGATAATAAAATTGATCTTAAGTAGTTGACTTATTAATAATAAGCAATACTATGAAATTGTAAGTGAGGATAGCTAGGTAAGGAGAAAATCATGACTGAGATTATTCAAATTTGCACTGTAGTCAAATAAATATGTAGAACTTTTCATTAAAATTATTGATTTTGTGATGCGAGGAAAATAAAAATGACAAAGATTGCTATTTTAGGTGCTGCTGGTCAAATTGCTCAATTAGTTGAACCAATGCTATTAAAGAAGACGGATGTAGATATGGTTTTATATTTGCGTCATCCTAATAAATTACATCAAGTTGATGAAAGTCGAGAAGAGATAATCAAGGGTGATGCAAGCAACTTTAATGAATTAAAGGCAGCATTAGCAGGTGTTGACCTAGTTTACGCAAACTTAGCTGGGGCAAACATTGAAGATCAAGCCGAAACTGTTGTTAAAGCAATGGATGCAAATGGCATTAAGCGCTTAATTTGGGTTTCTTCTCTAGGAATCTATAATGAAGTACCAGGAAAATTTGGTGAATGGAATAAGAATGTTTTAGGTTCTTACTTAACCACTTATAGAGCAGCTGCTGATAAGATTACAGAAAGTGATTTAGATTACACCATTATTAGACCAGCTTGGTTAACTAATAAAGATGAAGTAAGTTATGAAAAGACTGTTGGTGCTCAAACTCCATTCAAGGGAACCGAAGTGTCTCGCTTGAGTGTAGCAGACTATATAGTTAATATAATTGAAAATCCAGCAGAGGATCTTAAGAGTAATGTTGGTTTAGATAAGCCTGGAACTGACGGTGATAAGCCAGCCTGGTATTAAATTTAATAATAAGAAAAAAGAACGGTTTTTAAACCGTTCTTTTTGGTGTAAAGGGAGCAAGTTTAAGCTTATCTAGTTGATTGCGATAATAAGTCAAACTCTTACGATTACAATGTAGGATTTCCATTAATTTCAAGTCAGAGAGGCTAGGGTCATTTACTTTATAGTAAATGTAAGAAAGGCGAAGTTTTCCTGGGGTAAGATCAAAATTTAAAATGTCCTTGTCTGGAGCAATTTTTCTAGTTAAAGAGGTTAAGGCAGAGATTTGTTTACCGGTCTTTGTTTGAAAAATAAGAGGATTTTCTTCAGTATTAGTCAGGAGAATAGAGCGATAGTTTGAATTTTTAATACTTGAAATATTAGCCTTACTTAAATTAAGAAATTGTTTTGGGTCAAAGCCGTGAGCAATCAAAATTAGAACTTTTTTGCAATCAAGACTAATTTCAGGCCAAGTTATAATTTCATCAATCTGATCAATCCAATCAATACAAATATGCGGAGTTCGATCAAAAGTATAGCCATGTAAATCGGTAAAAAGATAATTTTTAACTAATTGGTGGTCATAGAGAAAAGAAAAATATTTCTTTAAATGGGTAACATACTTATTAATCGTACTAATTGTTTTATTTTGATCTTGCTCTAAGTGGTCAATAAAGGCGCGGATATCTTGAGCAGAAACATTACTAACTTTAGGTTCTAAATTTGAATTTTGTAAAAAATAGTTCCAAAAATAATAGATCGATTGATTAATTGAAGTAATTGTTCGCGGCGCAAGATTTTGACTACTGCACCATTGATTAAAATTTTTTTCGTAGGGAAATAGCATTTTTATACCTCATTAACAAAAATGTAATTGTTACTTTAACATATATCTAATTATAACAAAAAAGGTTGGCGAACTTCCAGTCCGCCAACCAGTATATAGCAAAATTTTACTTCTTAATTCGAGATTTGTACCATTTAATTCCAAAGTAAATAAATAGAATTAGTAAAAGGATAATAATTACGATTGTGTAATCATCAAAGATTCTAACTACGACTTGCCAATTCTTTCCCATATAGTGCCCTAAACCAACTAATACACTATTCCAAACTAAACTACCTAAAGTAGTCAAGACTAGAAATTTAGTCCAGCCGACATGGGCAATACCTGCGGGAATTGAGATTAAACTTCTAACAACAGGGATGCAACGTCCGTAAAAAATGGCGCCAATTCCATGTTTGTCGAACCAATCAATGGCTTTTTGAGCATCATCTTTTTTAAATCCTAAAAGTTTAAATAATTTAGTTTCAAGTAATTTTTCAAGTCGTGGCAGTGTTAGATTACGACTTATTGAAAATAGAATAATCGCACCAATAATTGATCCTAAAGTTGAAGCTAGGATAACTCCGATTAGAGTTAATTTAGTTCCACTAACTAGGAATCCTCCAAGGGTCAAAATCACTTCTGAAGGAATAGGTGGAAAAATATTTTCAACGGCAATTAAAAGAATAATGGCAAGATAGCCGAAATTTTCGATAAAGTGTGTTAACCAAATTGTCATTTATATATTTATTGTCTTTCTAAAATTTTATCTACTTTCTTAAAGAATAAATCTTTATCTGCTTTTGTTACTTCAGTAATTTCTTTTCCATTAGGGTCGATAAACATGCGACCACTTGCTAACCCTGATGTAATAACATTTGCTTTTACCTGACGTGTCTCAACAAGTTCAGGGTAGAGAGCTGACATAGTGGTTAAAACGTCCCACAAATATAGCTCTGCATTTGGAACAGAAATAATTAAGCTGTATCCTAAACCAACTAAGTCAATAGCTGGATACTTTCTTAAACTAGCCCAGTGCTGACGAAGTTCATCAGTTAAAGGAAGTTCTTCGGTACTTTCTAAGCCGACCATTTGAATTTTAAGATCGGAATCTAGAACTCGTCTCACTGCATCCGGATCCCAAAAAGCATTCCATTCTTGAGTGCCGTCAGCATCAACGCTAACTACGTTTCCATGTCCGTCCAGAGAGCCACCCATCCAGTAGACTTTTTCAATTTTTGATTGAATTGAAGCATCTTCGTCTAATGCTCGAGCTAAATCAGTGATTGGACCAGTCATTACTAAGGTAACGGGACCATCTGCTTTTTTAATTTTATCAATCATATCTAAATGAGCAGGCAACGCAGCTTCTGGGGTTTTAATTTCACCGCTCTCATTTAAGATTGGAAAGTAGTTAAATGAGTATGTTGCCATCCGCCACTCTTTTGGAAATTGATGAACAGCACGTGAATTAGAGCGAGCAACTTCTAATTTATCACCACGTAAATTGAATCTATCGACCATTTTCCGACAAGCTTCCACTGAGGGATCGATATATCCATCGCCATCAATGGCACTAATTCCAATGAGTTTAATATCAGGCGCTTGCAAGAGTAAAAGAAGTGAAACTAAATCATCGATGTTTCCATCATGATTAAAATAAATATTTTTCATTATTTGCGACCTTTCTTTTTGGCTATTTACTATTCTATAAGAAAATGAAGGATTGAGTAAACAAAAAAGTCATCTTACTTGGTTTTAAGAAGGAACGTGATAAAATACTATGGGAATTTTAATAGGAAGGAAAAATAATTTATGGCAACGGAACATATTGAAAATAAATTAAAACTTTTGCCCGATAAGCCAGGTTGCTACTTAATGAAAGATGTTAATGGTAATGTGATTTATGTGGGAAAGTCTAAAAACTTAAAGAACCGCGTTCGTTCCTATTTTAAAAGTAAACAGGTGGGGAGACGTGCTGAACTTGTACGTGAAATACGTGATTTTGATATAATTACTGTCTCATCCGATAAGGAATCTTTTTTGTTAGAAATTACACTAATCAAAAAATATCAGCCTTACTATAATGTCCAGTTAAAGCAAGGCACAGGCTATCCTTACATTGAAATCACTAATGAACGTGATCCGCAAACACGTTTGACATCAATTGTTCATAAAGATCACGGTTACTATTTTGGACCTTATCCAAATGTTTATGCAGCGCAAGCAACTTTGAAATTTATTCAAAAAGTCTGGCCTCTAAGAAGATGTACCGGTCATCAAGGACGTCCCTGTCTTTACTATCACATGGGACAATGTTTGGGAGCTTGCTTTAAGGAGGTGCCAAAGAGTACTTATGATGCTCAGATTAGAAAGATAAAGCGATTTTTAAATGGAGACATCGCCCAGGTTAAGCAAGATTTGACAGAAAAAATGACACAAGCTTCAATGGATCTAGAATTTGAACGTGCTGCTGAAATTAGGGATCAATTGAAATATATCGAACAAACTGTTGAGAAACAAAAGATTATTTCTAATGATCATACTCAACGGGATATCTTTAATTTTTACGTTGATAAGTCTTGGATTTCAATCCAAATTTTCTTTTTAAGACAGGCTAAGTTATTACGTCGTGAAACAAGACTATTTCCTTTAACTGATACTAATGATCCACAAGATGCTTTCGTTTCCTTCATTGCTCAATTTTATGGACAGCGTAATCGTGTTTTACCAAAAGAAGTTTTAGTACCGGCTGGAATTGATAATGAATCTTTATCTGAGGTGCTAAAGGTACCCGTAAGAACACCACAACGTGGTCAAAAGAAAGCCTTGTTGGAAATGGCTCATGACAATGCTAAGTTGAAACTAGATGAAAAATTCCGCCTCTTAGAACTAGGTAATCGTAAAACTAAGGGAGCACAAAAAGAAATTTTTGACGCTTTAGGGCTGCCGTATGGACATAGAATTGAAAGTTTTGACCACTCTCATATTCAGGGAGCTGACCCTGTTTCTGCTTTGGTAGTATTTACTGATGGTGAAGCTGATAAACATGAATATCGTAAATACAAATTAAAGGGTGAGGTTGAACATCAAAATGCGGCTGATGAAGTAGGAAACACCCGTGAAGTAGTTAGAAGACGATACAGTCGACTTTTAAAAGAACATAAAAAAATGCCAGATCTTATTTTAATGGATGGTGGTCAGATTCAAGTTGAAGCTTGTTTGGATGTGTTAAGAAATGAATTGAATGTAAATATTCCTGTCGCCGGAATGGTAAAGGATGATCATCACCGAACTAATCACTTGATTTTTGGTGATCCTACGAAGGGAGAAGAATTAAAGCTAATTCCTTTAGATCCAAAATCTGAGGGATTTTACTTAATGACCAGAATTCAGGATGAAGTTCACCGCTTTGCAATTACTTTTCATAGAAGAACTCATGCCAAAAATGCTCTTTCAAGTAAATTAGATGAAATTAAGGGTATTGGGCCTAAATCTAGAAATAAGCTCCTAAGAAAGTTTGGTTCTTTAAAGAAAATTAAAGAAGCATCAGTGGATGAATTAAGAGAAGCTGGTCTAACTCTTCCGCAAGCACAAACTGTAAAATTGAGTTTATAAATTAACCAATAAAAGACCTGATTTAATGAGGCTTGATATGGTATTATAGTTAAGAAACTTTAAGGAAATTTTTAATTATAAATTGATATATAAAGGAGGCACATAATGTTTGTCGACCAAACAAAAATAGATGTACAAGCAGGAAAGGGCGGCGACGGTGCCGTTGCTTTTCGACATGAGAAATATGTTCCACTTGGTGGACCAGCCGGTGGAGACGGAGGCCGCGGAGGCAGTATTATTTTAGTTGCTGACTCCGGCCTAAGAACCTTAATGGATTTCCGCTTTAGACGTAAGTTTAAGGCAGATAACGGTGAAAATGGTCGTATTAAATCACAATATGGCCGCGGAGCAAAAGATGTAAGATTAAAAGTTCCGATGGGAACAAGTGTCTATGATTTTAATACTGGCGAGCTTTTGGGCGACTTAGTTGAAAATGGTCAAGAATTGGTAGTAGCTCACGGAGGAAAAGGCGGTAGAGGTAATATTCACTTTGCCACTCCAACAAGAACTGCTCCAGAAATTGCTGAAAATGGTGAACCGGGAGAATTCCGTACTTTACGCTTGGAATTAAAGGTCTTAGCTGATGTCGGGCTAGTAGGATTCCCATCTGTTGGTAAGTCAACCTTGTTATCTGTTGTAACTAAGGCTAAGCCAAAGATTGCTGCTTATGAATTTACAACTTTAACTCCTAACTTAGGAATGGTTGTTCTTCCAGACGGTCGTGATTTTTCAATGGCTGACTTACCAGGATTAATTGAAGGTGCTTCAAAAGGTGTTGGACTTGGAATTCAGTTCTTGCGCCATGTTGAACGTACAAAAGTAATTCTGCACTTAGTTTCAATGGATCCAAACAATGGTCGGGATGCTTACGAAGACTATGAGACAATTCGCAAGGAATTAGCAGGCTACACTAAGGACTTAACTACCAAGAAAGAAATTATTGTAGCAACACAAATGGATATTCCTGGTAGTGAAGAAAAATTTGAGGAATTTAAGAAGAAACTAGGAGATAAAACTGTCTATCCTATTTCTAGTGTTACCCATAAGGGTGTTAGTGAACTAATGGGTAAGACCGCAGATCTTGTTGAAGAAGTTGCTAAAGAAGAAGCTGAAAAACCAGCAGAAATTAAAGTTGCCGAAAAAGAATATGTTTATAAGAAACCAGAAGATGAAGGATTTAAGGTTGAAAGAACTGGCGAACACAGCTTTGTTGTTACAGGCAATAAGCTAGAGCGTCTTGTCCAAAGAACTAACCTTGATCATACTGATGGAATTATGCTTCTAGCTCGTAAATTAAAGCGCTTGGGTGTAGATGAAGCTTTGAGAGAAAATGGAGCAGTAACTGGCGACGATGTTTCAATAGCTGACTTTACTTTTGAATTTGTAGATTAGAAAATTTGAAAAAGTTGGGAGTAAGACTTTTGAATAAAAAGAACCGCTTTATTACAGGTTATGCCGGACTTCGTGCTCTAGCTGTTATTGGAGTAATTCTATATCACCTTAATCCAAACCAGTTTATGGGTGGATATCTAGGAGTACCGATATTTTTAGTATTATCGGGTTATTTAGTTACAGACCACATGTTTCATGCCTATGAGGAGCGGGGAGAGTATAACTTCAAAGCTTTTTACATCAGGCGAATAAAGAAGTTATACCCGCAAATGATTACACTGCTGTGGGGATGTAGTGCGTATATCTTACTTTTTCAGCAGAATCTTCTAGCGAAGCTGAATCAAATCGTCGTTACTAATTTACTGAATGTCTATAATTTTTGGCAAATAAAGAACGGCCAAAGCTATTTTGAACGGTTTGCGGCTAATGAATCGCCATTTATTCATTTATGGACTATGTCAATTGAGGGTCAGTTTTACATTATTTGGCCACTAATAATCTTTTTACTAGTTAGATTTGCTAAAAAGAAAAAGGTAATTTTTTGGATTGTTACGGCCTTAACTTTATTTTCTGCTTTAGAAATGGCATTTTTATTTAAGCCCGGTGTAGATACAAGTAGAATTTACTATGGAACTGATACAAGATTTTTCTCTCTTGGCTTAGGGGCAATGCTGGCAGTTATTTGGCCAACTTGGAAGTTAAATGAAAATCTAGAGAAAAGAGATCACTGGTTCTTAAATATTGTTGGAGCAATAGCCTTAGTGGGTATCTTACTAATGGCAACGAGTCCAATTTTTAATCCGCAAAAAGCATTTGCTTACCGCGGAGGGATGTTCTTATTTTCACTAGTAACAACGATTTTTGTCGGAATTATTGCTCATCCAGGTAGTAGCTGGAACAAGTGGTTAACTAATCCAGTATTTAAGTGGATTGGCTCACGTTCGTATGGAATTTACTTATATCAATTTCCAGTAATGATCTTCTTTGAAGATAAGGTTAAAGATATTGCCGATCATGTAGTTTTATATCATTTAATTGAAGTTATTTTAATTTTGATAATTGCTGAACTTAGTTATCGTTTTATTGAAAAACCATTTGGCCGAATTGACTGGGAAAAAATGCGTCAATTCTTAACTAAGGCACTAAATTTACGAGCAAAACACTATCAAGCAAAAATACTTTTTGCAACAGGAATAATAGTTTTTATTCTAGGTAGTTTTGGAATTTTAAAAGCGCCTACTGTCAAAGCGGAAAATCCCAATCACTCTCAACTAGCTAAGCAAATTAAATCAAATCGTAGTAAGCAGCTAAAGAATAATCAGAAATTAATTAAGGAAGCTCAGTCTAGAAAGAAAACAGCATCAACTTCAAAAGCTGCTCTTGTAAAACAAGCTAAGGAAGCAGCAGCTACTAAACCAGTAAATCAGGATTTTGAGAAATATGGAATTTCCCAAGTTGATTTACAACTAGCACAAAAAATTCACGTGACTGCAATTGGAGATTCAGTAATGGCTGGTTCTAGTCAAAATCTGCAAAAAATGATGCCACATTTAATTATTGATGCCGCTGTTTCTAGACAATTGGGTGATACTATTCCGCTTTTTGAACAATACAAAGCAAAGGGTGCTTTAAATGATAATGTGTTAATTGGTTTAGGAACGAATGGGGCTTTTCAACCTCAAGAACTTGATCACTTAATGCAAATTATTGGTCCAAAGAGACATGTTTTTTGGGTTAATACTCATGTCCCAACGCGTGATTGGCAAGATCAAGTTAATAGTGAATTAGATGCAGCAACGAAAAAATATCCCAACTTAACTATTATTAAGTGGCATGAGTTTGCTGGTAGTCATCAAGATTGGTTCTACGATGATCATACACATCCAACTCCAGAAGGATCGAAATTTTATAGTGCCTATATAACTAAAATTTTAGTTACTAAAGGAAAATATTAGAAATAGGGTTTTCATGGAAATACAATTTTTAGGAACAAGTGCGGGGCAACCATCAAAAAGTAGAAATGTTTCTTGTACCGCACTAAAGTTATTAGACGAATTAAATGAAGTATGGCTATTTGATGTGGGAGAAGCAACGCAGCATCAAATTTTAAAGACTAACATTAGACCTAGAAAAGTAACGCGAATCTTTATTTCACATACTCATGGTGACCATATTTTTGGACTTCCAGGTTTTCTCTCATCTCGTTCTTTTCAAGGCGATGGTGGTCCATTAACAATTTATGGACCAGCTGGTATTGAACAATTTGTACAAACTTCTCTCAGAGTTTCTAAAACTCGCGTATCATATCCGATTAAGTATGTGGTTTTAAAAGAAGATGGCTTAATTTTTGAAAATGATATTTTTGCAGTCTACACAGCTCGTTTAGATCACCGAGTACCTAGTTTTGGCTTTCGTGTAGTTGAAAAGCCGCGTCCAGGTGAATTATTAATGGATAAAGTGGCAGAATATAATGTGCCTAATGGGCCACTTCTTGGTCAATTGAAGGCAGGAAAAACAATTACATTAAGTGATGGGCAAAAACTAGATGGACGCGATTTTCTTGGAGAAGAGCGTCCAGGACGGATTGTGACAATTATTTATGATACTCGGCCAACAAACAATATTGGTGAATTAGCAGATAATGCCGATGTTCTAGTTCATGAATCAACATTTGATGGCGGAGAAGAAAAAATGGCTCATCGCTACTTCCATTCAACTTGCTTGGATGCAGCTCGAGTTGCTCGAGATCATAATGTTGGAGAGCTTTATTTAACTCACATTTCTGCTCGCTATACTGGAAGAGCTGGTAGACAATTAGAACATGATGCTAGAAAGATTTTTAAACATACTCACTTAGCTAATGATCTAGATAATTTTGAAATCACATTGAGGGGGTAATAATATGAGTAATTCATTAAGGGATAAAGTCGTAGTAGTTACAGGAGCTTCTAGTGGTATTGGACGCTCAATTGCTTTAGAAAGTGCAAGTCGTGGTGCAACAGTTATCTTGATGGCACGTCATCAAGATAAGTTAGAAGAAATTGCAAACGAAGCACGTCAGCTTTCTGGAAATGAAGTATATGTATTTCCAACAGATATTAGCAAAGCTGATCAAATTGATCGTACCTTTAATGAAATTGTTAGTCATGTTGACCATATTGATTATCTTGTCAATGCAGCAGGTTTTGGTGTCTTTAAAGAATTTTTAGAGACTTCACCTCAAGTGGTGACTGAAATGTTTCAAACCAATGTTTTAGGTTTGATGTACTTCACTCGTCTTGTTGCGCGCATCATGATCGATCAAAAACAAGGGCAAATTATTAATTTTGGCTCAATTGCTGGAATTGTACCAACTACTAAGACTGCAGCTTACAGTGCTACTAAGGCGGCTATTATTCAATTTTCAAACGTTTTACGTCTAGAATTGAAACCTTTTGGTGTTAAGGTCATGACAGTAAATCCTGGACCAGTTTATACTAATTTCTTTAATATTGCCGATGAAAGTGGATCTTACGTGAATAATGTTCAACGTTTTATGCTTGATCCAGATGATGTAGCTTGGCAAGTAGTCCACTTCTTTGGTTCTAACCGTCGTGAATTGAATTTACCTCTAAGCTTAGCTACCTTCGCAAAGCTTTACCAAATTTTCCCTCGTATTGGTGACTGGGCAAGTCTAAAGTTTGCTAGCAGAAAGTAGGGAAGAATGATGAATAAGCAAAGAAATTTAGTAATTGGACTAATTATCGTTTTAGTGCTTGTGATTTTTGCATGCCTCAATACTGAACCAGTAGCGATTAATTTTGGCTTTTTTCAACCTAAAATGCCTCTAATCATCGTTTTAGTGATTATGCTTCTATTAGGTGCTTTAGTGTCACTGTTGATTGGCAAAGGAGAAAAAGTTTCTCCCGATGTAAAAAAAGCACTAGCAAAACAGAAGAAAGAATTAGATAATAAATATCGGAGTGAAATTGAATCTAGAGATAAGCAAATAGCTGAATTAAAAAAAGTTAATAATTCTGAAGCTACAAAATAAGATTGGACTTGATTTATCAGCTCTTAGATTGTATCATTGAAATACGTGAGTATTTAGTGAATTTGTTTATTTAAAGGTTCGCAAGTCTCAATTCTATAAAAAAGGAGATCTAACTAATGGCAGTTCCTGCAAGAAAAACTTCTAAGCAAAAGAAACGTTCACGTCGTGGTCATATTAAATTAACCACACCAGCAATGCATTACGATGCTACTACTGGTGAATACCGTTTAAGCCACCGCGTTTCACCAAAGGGCTTTTACAAAGGCCGTCAAGTTGCTAACGAAAACAAGCAACAAAATAACGATTAATTAAAGACACCTTGGGGTGTCTTTTTTTATATAATTTTTGATTAAAGGAATAGGTATTAATGAAACTAGTTATTTTACACTCAAGTGATACGCATGGCTTTTTAATGCCAACTGATTATCAAGATAAAAACAATTATGATGCACCAATTTCACTTAGCCGGGTAAGTAGTGTCGTAAAAAGTGAAAAAGAAAAATACGGCGCAGATAATGTGTTAGTTACAGATAGTGGAGATTGTTTGCAAGGATCTCCTTTAGCTAGCTTTACACATAAGCTCCCTGAAGAGGAAGGATTACGTAAATTTACTGAAGCTTATAATGAAGTAGGCTATGATGCACGTGCATTGGGAAACCATGATTTTAATTATGGATTAGACTACTTGTCATATTACGTTGATAATAACCGTGCGCCATTTATTAATGATAATGTTTTAGATGCAGAAACTAATGTGCCTTTTTTTGGTAAAGAATACACTATTATTGAAAAGGCTGGCCTAAAAATAGGAATTATGGGAATTACTACCCAATATATTTCTCACTGGGAATCAGAAGATCATATCAAAGGATTAAAGTTTGTCTCTGGCTATGATGTGCTTTCTAAATTAGCTAAGAAATTACGTCCACAAGTTGATATTCTTTGTGCTATGTATCATGGTGGCTTTGAAAGTGACCCTTTGACTGGAGAAGCGACTGAGCCTCACACTGGTGAAAATGAAGGCTACAAGATTTTAACTGAAATTCCTGAAATTGATGTCTTTTTAACCGGACACCAACATCGTCGCTTAAACTTAGTTACTCGTGATACTGCAATTGTTCAACCCGGATATCGAGGAGAAGCTGTCGGTAAAGTAGTTATTGACTTTGACAAAGATGAAAAAGGTAAGGTCAAGATTAATGAGATGACTACTGAATTAATTGACAGTAAAGACTATGCCCCTGATCCAGCTATTGAAAAGATTGTTAAGAGCCTTGATGAAGAGACGCAAAAGTGGTTAGATCAACCAATTGCTCACTTATCTGAGCCTGCTCCAATTGAGGATGCCATTAAGGGGAGAATTGAGGGAGCTCCATTCATTAACCTTATCCAGCAAATGCAACTTTGGTTTACTGGTGCAGATGTTTCAGCTACTGCAATTATGTCAGAATCAGCTCATGGATTTTCAAAGAATGTTACCATGAGAGAAGTTTTGCTTAACTACCCATATGCAAATCAACTCTGCATTGTTAACCTTACTGGAAAAGAATTAAAGGAAATCATTGAATATTCAGCTGGTTTCTTAGAAAAAGACAAGGACGGTAAAATTAAATTTATCGATCGTTGGATTACACCTAAGCCAATGTTATATCATTTTGATCTTTTCTATCCTGTTAAGTACGAAGCTGATTTATCTAAGCCAGTGGGTCAAAGATTGACTAAGGTGACTCTAGATGGTAAAGATCTTGAAGATGACAAGGTTTATAAGTTAGCCGTAAACAATTATCGTGCTTTAGGTGGAGGTTTCTATCCAGCTTACAGTATGAATAAAATTGAAAAGATTTTTGACCAAGATTATGTTCAAATGTTTAGTGAGTACTTAACTCATGATGATATTAAAGTAGATACAAGTAAGAATTATAAATTTTACTAAGAAAAAAGCTGTTTCTTAATTGAAACAGCTTTTTATAATATTCAAATTTAATTTAATTATAGTTTGCTATACTTACTTTTATCTTTGTAACTTTTGGCAGTAATGGCAGGAATGATAATTGCGAAGAGCAAGCCAAAGACTGCGCCAATAATCAAAGATTGCATAGGATTAAATTGCATCTGAGTTAGAGATGCAGCGATAAAACCGATAATTTCGCAAAAAATGCATGACCAAATCACTGTAATAATGTAGCGCATAATTTCTCCTTCTTTCGCTAGGTATCTTAGCAAAAATAAGATGTTTTAGCAAGCGAAGATAATAGAATTTGCTATACTTAAATTATCAGAAAGGGTGAGTATATGGGAGCGGTTAGTTTACAAAATTTAAGCGGTTTTACTCTACTTGAGAGTCCAACCAAAGTTAAAAATTTGGCTGAAAATGCTAAGAAAAAAGGCTATTCTGCAATTGCTTTAACTGATATCAATATTACTTATGGCTTGGTCGATTTTTATAAGGCAGCAAAAGATGTCGGAATTAAACCTTTGCTAGGGATGCAACTTAGAGTTAATGGTTTAATTGATGAAGCTAATAAGTATGATCTCATTGTAATTGCAAAAGATGACCAGGGATATAAAAACATTTTACGTTTGTCTAGTGCAGTTAATCTTTTAACTGAAAATGGTGAAAAAGAAAATGTTTTAACTCTCGAAGATTTAAAAAAATATCTTGGACATTTAATTCTAATTACTCCAAGCAATTTACATAGTGAAATAAAAATGTTGCAGACTAATAATCCTAAAATGGGAGCAAACTATTTACGAAAGCTGCAAGATTGTCTTCCGAGCTCATCTTTCCTGTATTTGGGAGTCTATGCTGATTCAGGACAACAAGAATATATCAATTATATTCGCTCACTAGCTACACAATTTAACTTACCTCTAACTGCTGTAGAAGATGGACAGTACCTTAACCGTAATGAACAATTTTTAAGACGTACACTTCAAGCAATTAAAACTAATACTCATTTAGAAAATATAGAACAATTAGCTAAACAAGCGGGCTCACACTATTTGAAAAATAGCGAAGAATTGCAGGTAAGTTATCGTAAGTTTGATATTAAAGATGCATTGAAGAATGCAGAAGAAATTGGAAAAATCTGTACTGCAGAAATTAAGTTTCAAGATCCGCAATTGCCTAAATTTAAACAAAATAAATTTCCCACTTCAAAAGAGTATTTACATTCTTTAGCTCAAGAAGGTCTTGCAAAAAAATTTAATAATCAAATTCCAGCTAAATATCAAGAGAGACTTGATTATGAATTGCGAGTAATTAACGAAATGGGATTTGATGATTATTTTCTTATTGTGTGGGATGTAATGAATTTTGCCCATAGTGTCAATATTACAACGGGTCCCGGAAGAGGATCCGCAGCAGGTTCTCTTGTTTCATATGCTTTGAGAATTACTGAAGTCGATCCAATCGAATATAATTTGCTGTTTGAACGTTTCTTAAATCCTGCTCGTCAGCAAATGCCTGATATTGACTTAGATATTCCTGACAACCGCAGGGATGAAGTAATTAAGTATATGTTTGAAAAGTACGGGATGAATCATGCGGCACAGATTTTAACGTTTGGTACCTTAGCCGCAAAGCAAGTTTTAAAGGATGTTTGTCGTATTTTTGGACTAAATAAGGTCGAAACGTATCGTTGGTTAGATGCAATTCCGCACTCTAAGGGGAAAATTACCTTAGCTGAGGCCTATCAAAAATCAAAAGAATTACAACTGCTAGTGAACACAAATGACTTAAGCAAAATTTTGTTTGCGACTGCTGAGCATTTAGAAAATTTACCAAGGCATTATTCAATTCATGCGGCTGGATTAGTAATTACCGATGATTCATTGGCTGAAATAGTAGGTCTACAAGCAGGGCCTCTAGGAATCCCCGTGACTCAACAAACAAAATCGAATGTTGAATCATTAGGTTTATTAAAGATCGATTTCTTAGGATTAAGAAACTTAACTATTTTGGGGAACATCGTTGCAGCTCTCAGAGCAGACGGAATTGACATCGATCCTAACCAAATTCCCTTAGATGACCCAGATACACTTACCTTGTTTCAGCGTGGAGATACAGATGCAGTATTTCAGTTTGAATCTGACGGTATTAAGCGAGTACTTGAACAACTTCATCCAGATAGTTTTGAAGATATTGTTGCAGTTAATGCCTTATACCGTCCCGGTCCAATAAATAATATTGATCATTTCATCAATAGAAAACATGGAAAAGAGAGGGTTCAATATCCTGATCCTAGTTTAAAGAGGATTTTAGGTACCACCTATGGAGTTTTAGTTTATCAAGAGCAAGTTATGCAAACAGCTCAAGTTTTAGCAGGTTTTTCTTTAGGAGAAGCTGATCTTTTAAGACGTGCAATGTCTAAGAAAAATGCGGATGTAATTCAACGTGAAGGGTCTAAGTTTATTGAAGGTGCAATTAAATTAGGCCGTAAAAAGGAAACTGCTGAAAAAGTTTATGACTACATTGCACAGTTTGCTAATTATGGATTTAATCGTTCCCATGCGGTTGCCTATAGTAAGATTGCTTTTTGGCTTGCTTATTTTAAAGTACATTATCCAGGCGCCTTTTATTTAGCTTTGTTAAACAGCAATATGGGTAACCGACATAAAATTGCCCAATATTTAATGCAAGCTCAAGAAGCTGGAATTAAAATTTTGCCACCTGATATTGAAAGCAGTAAAGCAGATTTTTCATTAGAGAATGGAAAAATTTTAGTTGGATTAAAGGCAATTCGGGGGTTAAGAAGCGATTTATTGAAGCAAATTTTAGAAATTAAGCGTCCGATTAAGTCAATGACTGATTTCCTATGGAAAATAGATAATAATTTACTGAGTGTAGATGCGGTCGGAAATTTAATTAAAGCTGGCTCTTTTGATAGACTGGCTCCTAATCGAAATGAACTGTTAAAAATAAATAAAGATTTAGTTGAGAGCGTAAAAATGGCAGGCTCAAATTTATCTTTATTTGAAACATTAGAGCCAAAAGTAGAAGAAGAAAAAATGCCAACTGCAGCTGAAAAATCAGCTATGGAAGTTGAGGCAATGGGTTTTAGTACTGGTATTAACCCAATTATTGCGGTTCAAAAATATGCTCGAAAATATAATGCAAAAAGATTGCAGGCTTTTGAGAGCAATGAACAAGGAATCGCAGTTGGAAAGCTAATGAAAGTCAAACAAATTACCACAAAAAAAGGTGATAATATGGCGTTTGCGGTTTTTAGCGATACTAGTGGTGAGAAAGACTTTACTATTTTTCCTCAGGTCTGGGAAAAAGTAGGTGAGAACTTGAAGATTGGTGAGATATATCTACTTCAAGTTAGGACACAAAGTGATCGGTTTAACCCTAACAAAATTCAATTTCTACTTTCTAATGCTCGGCAAGTTAATTTTAAAGATTAATTCAAATTTTTTGGAAGTAAACAAAAGAGAGCCTAATAAGGTTGAAAGCGAAAACATTTATTTCATAAGGATTATTAGTGAAAAAATAGGCTTTTTTTTGAAGACATTGAGTAAAAAAAATGGTACGATAAAATCGATGTGAGTAAAACACAGAAAATCGTAGAGGTGAATTCATGAAACGGATTGGTATTTTAACTAGTGGTGGAGATGCCCCTGGTATGAACGCTGCCATTAGAGCTGTTACTCGTACAGCTTTGGCAAACGGTATCGAAGTTTGCGGAATTCGTTATGGATATGCTGGTTTAGTTGCTGGTGATATTTTCCAAATGACTTCTGAAACAGTTGCGGATAAAATTAGCCGCGGCGGTACTTTTCTTTATTCAGCTCGTTTCCCAGAATTTAAGGAAGAAGAAGTTCAACTTAAGGGAATCGAACAATTAAAGAAGCACGGAATCGATGCTTTGGTTGTCATTGGTGGTGACGGTTCTTACCACGGCGCATTGAAGCTTACAAGACATGGCTATAATGCTATTGGTCTTCCTGGTTCAATTGACAACGATATTCCTTATACTGATTACACAATTGGTTTTGACACTGCATGTAATACTGCAATGGAAGCCATTGATAAGATTCGTGATACTGCAACAAGTCATCAACGCGTATTTGTTGTAAATGTTATGGGTCGTGATTGTGGGGATATCGCAATGCACGTTGGTGTTGCTACCGGTGCTGAAGCAATTGTTATTCCAGAAGAACCTTATGACATTAAAGAAATTGCTGAAACCTTGAAGCAAGGATTTGCTAATGGTAAGAAACATGGAATCGTTGTTTTAGCTGAAGGTGTTATGGACGCTGAAAAATTTAAGGATGAACTTCTTAAATATGGTGACTTTGATGCTCGTGCTAATGTATTGGGCCATATGCAACGTGGCGGAAGCCCAACAATGCGTGACCGTGTAGTAGCAAGTGAAATGGGTGCCTATGCTGTTAAGTTATTACTTGAAGGTAAAGGCGGCTTGGCTGTTGGTATGGAAAACAACAAGCTTACTCACCATGATATTCTTGATTTGTTTGATGCAAAACACCACGGTAATTATGCGTTATACTCATTAAACAAAGACTTAGCCAAGTAGTTTTTGATTTTGTATTATAGGAGATTTTTTCAAGATGAAGAAAACTAAAATTGTTAGTACTTTAGGGCCAGCCTCAAACGATGTTGAGACTATTACTAAATTAGCTGAAGCAGGTGCAAACGTATTCCGTTTCAACTTCTCACACGGTGACCACGAAGAACACCGTGCACGTATGAACATGGTTCGTGAGGTTGAAAAGAAGACTGGTAAACTTCTTGGCATTGCTCTTGATACTAAGGGTGCCGAAATTAGAACTACTGAACAAGAAGGCGGCAAGTTCACTATTAACACTGGTGACACTATCCGTATTTCTATGGACGACACTAAGAAGGGTAACAAGGACATGATCCACGTTACCTACGATGGTCTTTACGACGATACTCACGTTGGTGGTCACGTATTAATCGATGATGGTTTAGTTGACCTTTTGATTAAGGACAAAGATGACGCTAAGAGAGAATTAGTTTGTGAAGCTCAAAACACTGGTTTAATCGGTTCTAAGAAGGGTGTTAACGCTCCTGGCGTTGAAATCCGCCTCCCAGGTATCACTGAAAAAGATACTAACGATATTAAGTTCGGTTTGAAGGAAGGTATCAACTTCATCTTTGCTTCATTCGTTCGTAAAGCACAAGATGTTCTTGATATTCGTCAATTGCTTGAAGAAGCACATTGTGAATACGTAAAGATCTTCCCTAAGATTGAATCACAAGAAGGTATTGACAACATCGACGAAATCTTAAAGGTTTCTGATGGTTTAATGGTTGCTCGTGGTGACATGGGTGTTGAAATTCCATTTATCAATGTTCCATTTGTACAAAAAGAATTGATCAAGAGATGTAACGCTTTAGGTAAGCCAGTTATTACTGCTACTCAAATGCTTGACTCAATGCAAGAAAACCCACGTCCTACTCGTGCCGAAGTTACTGACGTTGCAAACGCTGTTCTTGATGGTACTGACGCAACTATGCTTTCAGGTGAATCTGCAAACGGTCTTTACCCAGTTAAAGCTGTTAAGGCTATGGCTGAAATCGACATGCGTACTGAAAAGCAACTTGCTAAGCGTAACAAGTTAGCTCTTCAAAGATTCGAAGAATACAAGGGTTCAAACGTTACTGAAGCTATCGGTGAATCAGTTGTTAGAACTGCTGAAGAATTGGGCGTTAAGACTATTATTGCTGCAACTGAATCTGGTTACACTGCACGTATGATTTCTAAGTACCGTCCAAACGCAGACATTATTGCTATGACTTTCAACGACAAGATTCAACACTCATTAGGTGTTGTTTGGGGTGTAAAGCCAATGTTGACTGAAAAGCCTAAGTCTACTGAAGAAATGTTTGAAAAAGCAGCTGAACTTGCTAAAGAAACTGGTCTTGCAAAAGACGGTGACTTAGTAATTATCGTTGCTGGTGTTCCTTTGGGCGAAACTGGTACTACTAACTTGATGAAGTTACAATTAATCGGTACCCAACTTGTTAAAGGTTTAGGTGTTGGTGAACAATCAGTTATCGGTAAAGCTGTAGTTGCAACTTCTGCTGAAGAAGCTAACAGCAAAGTTCAAGATGGTGACATCTTAGTTGCTAAGACTACTGATAAGGATTACTTACCAGCAATCAAGAAGGCTTCAGGTATGGTAGTTGAAGCTTCCGGTTTAACTAGCCACGCAGCTGTTGTTGGTCTTTCACTTGGTATCCCAGTTATCGTTGGTGCTACTGACGCAGTAGAAAAGATCAAGGATGGTTCTAAGATTACTGTTGATGCTCGTCGCGGTGCTGTTTACCAAGGCGAAGCAACTAACCTTTAATCTGAATTAAATAGCTTATTAAAATAGTCAGCGAAAGCTGGCTATTTTATTTTTGTCTTTTTTTCCTTATACTATAAGATGATAGACAAAATAAAAGGATTGAGGCGCTATTATGTTAGGTGAAATAAGAAAAGGAAAAGTTACCGATGAAAATGAATCTGCTTTTTATGTGCAGGTTGAAGGGGTAACTTTTGAATTAAAAAAAATAGAAATTACACAAGATGAACCAATCCATTTAGGTGATGAAGTACAAGGCTTTATTTATGAAAACAAGGATAAAAAGAAAGAAATGACACAATTTTATCCTTTTGCTCAAAAAGATCAGTATGGTTGGGCAACTGTAACAGAAGTGCGCCGGGACTTAGGTGTTTTCTTAGATATTGGTTTGAATGACAAAGACGTTGTTGTATCTTTAGATGATCTTCCACTTGAAAAGGATCAATGGCCAAAGAAAGACGATCGACTATTAGTACGTCTAGAAACTGATGAAAAAGAACGTATTTGGGCTAAAATGGCTGAAGAAAATGTCTTTGAGCAATTAGCCGCTAATTTCCCAGCACACTTAGAGAATAAAAACATGTCTGGAACTGTTTATAGAAATTATGAAGTAGGTTCCTTTGTAATTACCGATCAGTACTACTTAGCCTTTGTTCATAAGTCTGAAATGTTTCGTCCATTACGACTAGGTCAAAAGATTAAGGGACGTGTAATTGGAGTTAGTCAATATGGTCGATTGAATTTAAGTGTTCTTCCTCGAGGATTTGAAGAAATTGACGATGACGCACAAATGATCTTGGTAAGTTTACGTCGTGAAGCTACAAAAACTCTACCATTTTACGATAAGAGTGATGCTCAAGAGATTAAGAATCACTTTGGTATTTCTAAATCAGCTTTTAAACGTGCCTTGGGACATTTATTAAAGGATGGGTTAATTACTGAAGATAAAGATGCAGGAACAATTAGCTTGGTAGAAAAAGATGACTCAGACACAGATAATGAAGGATAATTTAGAAGATTATTTACGATTTAGTCAAGTAGAACGTGGCTTAAGCCCTAATACAATTGTTTCTTATCGAACTGATTTAGAAGAATATTTAAGTTATTTAGAAGATCAGAATGAAACAAGTTGGGAAGTTGATTACCTAGTAGTTGACGCTTTTCTTGCAACACAAAAAGATAAGGGAAAAGCCACAACTTCAATCAGTAGAATGATCTCTAGCTTACGGAAATTTTATCAATGGCTTTTGCGGCAAGATATAATTGAACGTGATCCTTTAGTTAAAATTGATTCACCTAAAAGTGAACGTAGATTGCCAACAGCCCTTAGTGAGGAAGAAGTTACTAAATTATTGGATGCTCCTGATACCAAGACTCGTTTGGGGATTAGAGATCGAGCTATGCTTGAAGTGCTCTATGCAACGGGAATGCGGGTTAGTGAGTTAATTAATTTACGTACTGGCGATATTCATAGCGAGTTAAAAATCATTAGAGTTCTTGGGAAAGGATCAAAAGAACGTCTTGTTCCAATTACCGAAGTTGCTTTATCATGGTTAGAGAAGTATCAAAAAGATGTCCGAGAGAATCAAGTCTTAAAAAGCGGTCAATTTACTGATGTGATTTTCTTAAATAATCATGGTCATCAATTGACGAGACAAGCTGTTTGGCAAAAGATAAAAAAATATTGTCAACTTATCGGAATAACCAAAAATGTTACACCACATACTCTTAGACATACTTTTGCGACTCATTTATTAGAAAATGGGGCAGATTTAAGAGTAGTCCAAGAGATTTTGGGCCATAGTGATATTACAACTACGCAGATTTATACTAATCTGACGCAGAAACATATTTTGGAGGTTTATAATCAAGCACATCCACGTGCCTAACTATTATGATCAGCAAATATAAAAAAGATTACGAAAAAACTGTAATGGGATATTTATCCTATCTCCCAGATTTTAAAAATATTAAGAATCTGCAAGAAGAGATGAAACTGTATACTAGCGATTCTAATCAATTCGAGGTTCTTATCTATCAACAAGATGGTAATGCTCGCGGTATTGTTGGTATTCAAGAAGAGAAAGATTTTATTATTATTCGCTATTTATCTCTTGATCCGACGATGCGTGATGAAAAAACAAAGCAATTGGTAATGAATGACCTAAAGCATCTTTATCCTGATAAAATGATTACTGCCTTACCTAATTGGGCATCTTTATTAAATTATTTAAAGGAAAATAAAACTGATGAATAATGTTGATGAATTAACTTTAGATCTTCCTAATTTTACGGGACCGCTCGATTTACTTTTACACTTAATCAGGTCACAAAAAATAGATATCTATGATATTCCAATTGCAAAAATTACGGGACAATATTTGGCTAATTTGGCTCGCTGGCAAACTTTGGACTTACAAATTGCTGGAGAGTATTTTGTGATGGCGTCAACATTACTTAGAATTAAGTCCCAGTATTTGCTTCCTAAAAATGACTTTATTGAGGAAGATCAGTATCAAGAAGACCCACGTACTGAACTTGTTGAGCAACTAGTGCAGTACTCAGTCTTTCAAAGAATTGCCGAATACTTTAAAAAAAGAGATGAAGAAATGCCAATTACAGTGGCAAAGGATCCATCTGTTTCCCCTAAAAAAGAGATTGAGCCACTTCCTTTAGGAGAAATTACAAGTGATGAGCTTGCAAATACTTTTAAAGTGGTTTTAGAGCGATTCAAACTGAGAAAGCCACAAGTTGGAAAAATTGAGGTTCACGAGACTTCAATTGAAGAAATGACAAGCTTTTTAAAAAACAGGTTACAAAATAAAAGATCGACTAGTTTTTTTGATTGTATTAAAAACTTTCAAGATCTTGATCAAGTAATTGGGTTATTCCTAGCAGTTTTAGAATTATGTCGTGATCATAAAATTTTGGTAAAGCAAAATAGAGATTTTGGTGATCTAGAGTTAGAGAAAGTTGAGATTAATGGCAAGTAAAGAAGCAGAATTAGAAGCCTTACTTTATGCAGCGGGGGATGATGGTTTAGAAACTGAGAACTTACTACAGTTGTTAGAAATTTCTCCAGCTGCCTTAAGAGAATTAGCTAATCATCTTAAGGACCAATTGAAAAACGATAAAAATTCAGGTTTACAGTTAATTTGTATCAATCAAACTTATAAGTTAACGACTAGTCCAAAATGTGGAGATATTATTTCGAAATTTTTCCAAAAAGATCTATCTAAGAATTTAAGTCAATCAGCGCTTGAAATTTTGTCGATTATTGCGTATCGACAACCGATTACTCGAGTTGAAATTGATGACTTAAGAGGCGTTAACTCAGCAGGAGCACTACAAACTTTGGTTTGGCGCGGATTAATCAAAGTAGATGGAAAAAAGGATGTTCCAGGGCATCCTAACTTATATGTAACGACCGATTATTTTTTACAGTACTTTAATTACGAAAGTTTAGCTGATCTACCAGTAATTGAAGAGTTTGAAGCAGATGATAATTCTGTGAACCTATTTAATCAGGATGATAGTAGAAATAAAGAAATTAATTTTGATGAGGGTGAGTAAAATGGCTGAAAGATTACAAAAAGTAATTGCGCAGGCAGGTGTTGCCTCAAGGCGTAAGGCTGAAAAAATGATTAGTGCAGGACAAGTAACTGTTAATGGAAAAAAAGTTACTGAACTAGGAACAAAAGTTGAGCCTAGCGACAAGATTGAAGTAAATGGAGTTCCGATTGAAAAAGAAGCTCTCCATACATACTTGTTTTATAAACCACGTGGTGTCATTTCTTCAGTAAGCGATGACAAAGGAAGAAAGACAGTAGTTGATTTCTTTGAAGATGTACCATATCGCCTTTATCCAGTAGGGCGTCTTGATTATGATACATCGGGCTTATTATTAATGACAAACGATGGTGAATTAGCAAATAAGTTAATGCACCCACGTAATGAAGTACCAAAGGTTTATGTAGCAAAGATTAAGGGAATTCTTTCTCCAGAAGAGATTCGCTCTCTTACTCATGGTGTGCGTATTGATGGAAGAAAGAGTGCACCAGCTAAGTTAAAGATTTTAAAGACTGATGAGAAAAAGAAGACCCAAATTGTTCAATTAACTATCCATGAAGGTCACTACCATCAGGTTAAGAGGATGTTTGAAGCAGTACATCACCTTGTAGAAAAATTAGCTCGTGAAAAGTATGCCTTTCTAACTTTAAAATCATTAAATTCGGGCGAGTATCGTGAATTAACGAATGAAGAAGTCTTTCGTTTAAATCACTTAGCTGACTAACGCTTTATTAAAAGCTATGATAAAATAAAACTAATAATCTATAATTTTGGAGGACTTTTGAATGAAGGAAAACAAATCTCAGGACAATAAAGAACCAAAAGGCCCTTACAAGCATTTTGAGCGTCCTAAAACATCTAGAAGGGCAATGCATCATCGGGAGTCAGAACCAGAAGCAGATCCAGAAGTTACTTCTAGAAAATCTACTCAATCAGAAGGCAGTCCAAAAGGTCCACATCATAGTCAGCTCTGGGCTGGGTTGATTATTGTTGCAATAATTATCATTGCATTAATTCCGATTGTTTCTTCAAGATTGCACGCAAACTCTAATAACTTAGCTGAAAAGAGCGTTAAAGTGTCAAAAAGCTCATCTTCTAAGTCTCACAAGCCTAAAAGTAAAAAGAGTAAACAAAGCTCTTCTAAGAAAAGTAAGTCAAAGAGTAGCAGTGTAAAAAGAGAAGAAAGTTCTTCAAGTCAATCTCAAGACACCACACCAGCTGTTGTTAGTCAATCAGAATCTCAAAGTAGTCAAGTTAGTCAAAGTAGTACGCAATCTTATGAATCTAGTGCTAGTCAAACTACTACTCAAGATCAAAGCCAACAATCAGCTCAAAACACAACTCAAACTAATCAGAATACTTGGCAAAACAATGGTGGAAGCAGCTATTCACAACATGAGGCACCAAGATCTTACACTGTCCAAGAGGGAGATTCTTTATCAAAGATTGCCCGTGAAAATAACACTTCAGTGCACCACTTAGAACAAATTAACGATTTAGAGTCAGCTGATAGTATTAGTATTGGTCAATCAATAAAATTAAGATAATAAAAAACAATAATGTTTACAATTCTACTAAGAAGTATTATGATTTACTCGTAAAACGTAAATACAAGGATGTTGTCTTCAGGGCAGGGCGAAATTCCCGACCGGCGGTTAGAGTCCGCGAGCTACACATGTAGTTGAACCTTAGGTACCGATAGTTATAGTCTAGATGGAAGAAGACAGACCATAGAATTAAACATGATTTAGATGATTAATAAGGTCTGTTGCTGAAGCGACAGACCTTTTGTATGTTATGGAGGAACTATCATGCAAAGAAAAACAAGTTTAAGTCATGTAAGATTGGCCTATTGGCTCGCTTGGGCGATGATTGGTGCATTAGCATTTTTGATTATGAAGATTGAGGTCCCAATTATTCCCGGCTTTGATTACTTAAAGATGGATTTTTCTGATTCATTAGTAGCTTTAAGTACTTTGGTTTTTGGTCCTTTGGGCGGGACAATGATTGCATTTTTTAAATCATTGTTAAGCCTCTTTATTTCGGGATTTAATCCAATTTCAATGATTGGCCAATTAGCTGCCTTTTTAGCAAGTTTAGCCTATATCTTGCCATTCTACTTCATTAGTAAAAGGCATGAAGACAAAGTACAATACCAAATTTTGGGATTAGCAGTCGGAACGATTGCGTTAACGGTAGTAATGTCTTTAGCAAACTACTTCGTTTTAACTCCAATGTATATTTCATTAATGGGCTTTAAGCTTAATTCATCACTTTTAACTTACATTGTTTCAGCGATTGTACCATTTAACTTAATTAAAGGAATAATTAACAGTATTGTTGTTCTATTATTGGCCAAGACCTTATTGCCAGTTTTAGAAAAATTTGTAAGACGTAATTTTTAAAGTTTAAATAGTAAAAATAATTTTATTTAGCAGGAGTCATTTGACTTCTGTGTTTTTGTTTTATGGTAGAATTTACTTTGAATGAAAAAGAAAGGACTAAATTATTTAATGCAAGTAGCTATTGATGGGCCTGCATCAGCGGGGAAGAGTACAGTTGCTAAAATTATCGCACATAATTTGGGCTATATTTATATCGATACTGGTGCAATGTATCGAGCATGTACATTAATTGCACACGATAATAATGTTGACTATGGGGATGAAAAGACAATTTTGAACTTAATCGACCATAGTACAATTGATTTTAAGCAAGAAGATGGAGAACAAAAGGTTTACGTAAATGGTAAGGATGTTTCAATTGACATCAGAACACCTGAAATTACCGAAAACGTTTCTCAAGTTTCTGCCTTAAGATCAATTCGTGAAAAGATGGTTGAATTACAGCGCGAAATGGCGGGTAAGCACGATGTTGTTATGGATGGTCGTGATATTGGAACGACAGTTTTACCAGATGCAGAGGTAAAAATTTTCTTAATCGCTAGTGTTGCATCAAGAGCTAAGAGACGCTTCTTAGATTTTCAAGAAAAAGGCATTCATCAAGACTTAAAAGATATCGAACATGATATTGAAGTTAGAGACTATAAAGATTCGCATCGTGAAATTTCTCCATTGAAAAAAGCAGATGATGCAATTGAATTAGATACTACAAACTTAACAATTGATGAAGTTGTAGCCAAAATAACCGAGATAATTCAAAAAAAGCAAAAAAATTAAACAAAAGTGTGGAAAAAAGATATCAAGTACTTTAAAATAAAGTATGATATTGGGAGGTAATTATGACAGATAATAGTAATCAATTCTTAGATGCTCTAAAAGAAATGCAGGGAGTTGAAGTCGGCAACATTGTTAACGTTGAAGTTTTAAGTGTTGAAGATGGACAAATCGCTGTTGGTGTTGAAAATGCAGGTGTTGAAGGTGTAATCACTAAGCGTGAATTCACTAACGACCGTAATGCAGATTTGAACCAATTGGTAAAACCTGGTGATAAGTTTGAAGCTTTAGTTCTTAGAAGAGCTGGTGGCGACAAGGAAAACGGTGAATTCTTCTTCTCAGTTACTCGTTTGAAGGAAAGAGAAGCTTACAAGGAATTAGAAAAGGTCTTCGAAGAAGGCAAGACTGTTGAAGGTACTGTAACTGGTGCTGTTCGTGGTGGTTTATTAGTTGACGTTGGTACACGTGGATTCTTGCCAGCTTCATTAATTTCTAACCGTTACGTTTCTGATTTGAAGCCTTACATTGGCAAGAAGATGAACTTGAAGATCACTGAAATTGATCCTAACAAGAACAGATTAATTCTTTCAAGAAAAGACTTAATCGAACAAGAACGTGAAGAAGCTTTCGAAAACGTTGCTTCACAATTAGTTGTAGGTGACACTGTTGAAGGTAAAGTATCACGTTTAACTGGTTTTGGTGCCTTTGTTGACGTTGGTGGTGTGGACGGTTTAGTTCACATTTCAGAAATTTCTTACAAGCATGTTGATAAGCCAAGCGATGTATTGAAGGCTGGTCAAGATGTTAAGGTTAAAGTTATCGGTATTGATGACGATAGACATAGAATCTCCCTGTCAATTAAGCAAACTTTACCATCCCCATTTGAAGAAGCTACTGAAGGCTTACATGAAGGCGACATCATTGAAGGTGAAGTTAAGACTTTAACTTCATTCGGTGCATTCATCGAAGTAGCTGATGGAATTCAAGGCTTAGTACACGTTTCAGAAATTGCTAACAAGCACGTTGATAAGCCAAGTGATGTTTTAAAGGTTGGTCAAACTGTTAAAGTTAAAGTTTTAAGTGTTGACCCAAGTGACAGAAGAATCTCATTGTCAATCAAGCAAGCTGATCCTAATGCTGCTAAGAGTGAAAACAACTCACGTCCACGTCGTCGTCAAGATTCTGTAGCTGATAAGTACATGAATGACAATGACAACGGTTTTGCTTTAGGTGACATTATTGGTGATCAACTTAAAGATAAGGATTAATCGTCATTAGTCTAAAAAAGCTGACTCCGGTCAGCTTTTTTTATTTCATTAGATAGAAAGGGGTAGAAATAATATGTCATTACCCGTAGTTGCATTAGTTGGACGTCCAAATGTTGGTAAGTCAACTATTTTTAACAGAATTATTAATTCGCGTGTAGCTATTGTTGAAGACAAGGCTGGAGTTACTAGAGATAGAATTTATGCCCGTGCTGAGTGGATGGGTCATGAATTTATCTTAATTGATACCGGTGGTATTACTCTAGACTCTGGTGAAATTGAAGAACAAATTAAGGCACAAGCTGAAATTGCCATTGATGAAGCAGATGTAATTGTGATGTTAGGGGATGTTACTCAACATATGACTAACATGGATGAAACAATTGCTAAAATGCTTTATCGAACTAAGAAACCAGTTATTTTAGCCATTAATAAGGCTGATAATCCTGAGCAAAGAACAGATATTTATGACTTTTACAGCTTAGGATTAGGCGACCCAATCCCAGTTTCTGGTAGTCATGGAACTGGAATGGGAGATTTACTAGATGCTATTGTTGGTGAATTTGGCGACAAGGCTAACCAGCATGAAGACGGTTCAATTCGCTTTAGTGTGATTGGACGTCCAAATGTTGGTAAATCTTCACTTGTAAATGCTATTTTAGGTGAACAACGTGTAATTGTTTCTAATATCGAAGGAACGACTAGAGACGCCATTGACACGACTTTTACTAATGATGGGCAAAAGTATACTATCGTTGATACAGCCGGCATCAGACGGCGTGGTAAGGTCTATGAGAAGACGGAGAAGTATTCTGTCTTAAGAGCAATCAGTGCCATTGAAGAAAGTGATATTACACTTTTAGTCTTAGATGCAAGCACTGGTATTCGTGAACAAGATAAGCATGTAGCTGGATACGCTCATGATGCAGGCCGCGGTGTAATTATTGTTGTAAATAAGTGGGATCTACCTAAAAAAGACAGTAGAAGTATGAAGGACTTTGAAGATACAATCAGAAGAGAGTTCCAATACTTAGACTATGCTCCAATTATTTTCGTTTCTGCTAAGACGGGTCAAAGAGTTCCAGATATCTTGAAGCTTGTTAAAGAAGTTCATGAAAATCAAACTCGTCGAATTCAGTCTAGTGTCTTGAATGACTTGCTTCTTGAAGCAACTAGAATTACACCAACTCCACTTGTTAATGGAAAGAGATTAAGAATCTACTACATGACTCAAGTGGCAGTAACTCCGCCAACATTTGTCGTCTTTGTAAATGATCCAGAGTTGCTTCACTTCTCATACCAGAGATTTTTAATTAATCAATTAAGACAAAACTTTGATTTTGTAGGAACACCAATTAAAATCTTAGCTAGAAAACGTAAATAAGCTTTAAATTTCAAAAAAATAGGGATATATCTGCGAAAAAGCTTGCAACTAAGCGTCTTAGTGTGCTAATTTTATTGCAGGGAATAAATGAATAACTCATTTTTCTTATTTTCAAAGGTTTTTGTTTAAAAATATCATTAGTTCATTTTGGGAGGTGAAGTGGAATGGCAAACAAGGCAGAATTAGTTTCTGAAGTTGCTGCTAAAACTGACTTAACCAAGAAAGAAGTTGCTGCTGCAGTTGATGCAATCTTTAACTCTATTCAAGAAGATCTTGCTAAGGGTGAAAAAGTTCAATTGATCGGTTTCGGTACTTTTGAAGTACGTCACCGTGCAGCTCGTAAGGGTCGTAACCCACAAACTGGGGCTGAAATCGAAATCCCAGCTTCTAAGGTTCCTGCATTCAAGCCAGGTAAGGCTCTTAAGGATGCTGTTAAGTAATTGTTTAGTTACTAGCAAAATAAAAACGTGCTAAGTTGTATAGCTTGGCACGTTTTTTGTGTACAATTATTGTGAGAGTACGAATGAAAAGAGTGAAAAAATGACTTATTCTGAACAACTATTAGATGCAATTCAAAATCATAATTTTTCTGATAATCGAATTCTCTTGAAAAAGGCGTTGGATAATGATGACCCAGAAATCCTTGCTTCTTTAGCTGAAAACTTAACTGATCTTGGTTTTACTGATCTTTCTAAAGAAGTTTATCGTTTTTTGATTGGACAGTTTCCTAAAGAAGACTTGTTTAAGGTCTATTTAGCTGAAATTTTGTTAAATGATGGTGATGAAGACGATGGCTTGCAGCTACTTTATGATGTAAAGCCAGATAGTGATGCTTACCTTGAAAGTTTGCTTGATTTAGCTGATTACTATCAAAGTAATGGAGTAATTGAAACAGCCCATCAAAAGCTCTTAGAAGCCCATAAATTAGCTCCTGATGAAGATGCCATTAACTTTGGCTTGGCTGAATTAGACTATCTTAGCGGTGACTACGGCGAAGCTTTAGACTTATACCATGAATTAGCTAAAAATAATAAGACTTTTGGTGAAGTAGTTTTAAGTCAAAGAATTGCAGCTTGTCTTGCTAAATTGGGTGAGTATGAAGAAGCCGCAAATGAAATTAAGAGTCATGAAAATGATATTTTAAGTATTGATGCTCTTTATGAAGCTGGCTTAATTATGCTTTCTGCTAATGATAATAAGGCTGCAATTAAGTATTTAGACCAGGTAATTGAAACTCAACCTGATTATGTAAATGCCTATCCACTTCTTGCCCAAGCCTATGCCGCAGAAGACAATAATGAGGAAGTGCTCAGAACTGCGCAAACTGGTCTATCTTATAACGAATTGGATGAAGTTTTATATAGTCTGGGTGCCAAAGCTGCTGCTAACTTGAATCAGTTAGATGAAGCAGAACGCTTGCTTAAAAAGGGACTTGAGGTTGCTCCTGACAACAGTGACTTGCGCTTGCAGTTGTCTAACTTATATCTTCACCAGCACCAAGATGAGGCTAATATTAGCTTGTTCAAGGATCTTGATGATGAAGAGTTAGAGCCACAAGCTCACTGGAATCTGGCTGTTTCTTATCAAAGACTTGAAGATTATGATAAGGCTAAGAGTGAATTCTTGCTTGCCTATCCAGCCTTTCAAAATAATGCAAGCTTCTTAAGACAGATGATTAGCTTGTTCTATGAATTACGTGAAATTCCAACCACAAAGGAATTGATTAAGAAGTACTTGCAAGTCCAACCAGATGATCTTGATATGCAAGATATGTTAGATGAATTGAATAGTGAAGAGTAGTAGAAAAGCTGGCCTGTTAGTCAGCTTTTTTGCTTGGTTCATATTTTTTATTATGTGAAGTTGCTGAAAAATAAGATAACCTTAAATTTTTCGATATTTTTCGTTTTTTTACAACGAAAGTCATATAAAATAATACTTAGAGATATTATGAGTAGGAGAAAATGAATGGCTATCGAAAAAGCAGAGTTAATTTTTGAAGATAAATTAATCCATAAGTTAGAAACTCTTGGCGGAGTTAAACAATGGAAATATGAGCCTTCAATCAAAACTACCGATCAGCTTTGGAGTAACTTTAAAAATATTCTAGAAGAGAATAATCGTGACAAATTAGATGAACCATTATCCGCGGGAGAATTTGCACAAGTAAAACGAATTATTACTAATTTAAAAACGCCATATGAAGCAGGTCAATTTTTATATGGCCTTAATGGTGTGTCACAAGTTGAAGTTGATTTAGATTCTGGAAAACATGTATATCTAACTGTATTTGATCAAGCTCAAATCGGTGCCGGTAATACAAGGTATCAAGTTGTTAACCAAATTAAAAGAGATGCAGTAATTCCTGGTTATCCAGACCGACGCTTTGATACAACCTTATTAATTAATGGTTTGCCAATAATCCAAATTGAAGAAAAAGCAGATTATCATGATGTTGATGAAGCCCTAAATCAAATGCATCGCTACATTCATGAACAACAATATGGAGACATCTTTTCTACGATACAAATCTTAGTGGGTATGACGCCACATGATGCAAAGTATATGGCAAGAACTACAGATGAAATGTTCAATAAGACTTTTGCCTTTCAATGGCAGCGTAAGGAAGATAATACTCCAGTATTAGATTGGCAAGAATTTACCTCTAATATGTTGTCAATACCAATGGCCCATCAAATGGCTACAAACTATATGATTTTAGATGGGACGCCAAGAAAACAAATGATTAAGGTTATGCGACCATATCAAGTTTATGCAGCTAGCTCAATAATTGATAAAGTTCGGCAACATGATTTTGATATTAACGACCAAGAAATTGGTTATATCTGGCATGCAACTGGGTCAGGTAAAACTATTTCGTCCTTTAAGACGGCTTGGCTTGCTTCAAGATTGCCAAATGTAGACAAGGTTATCTTCTTGGTGGATCGAGTTGCTCTGACTAATCAGACAGTTGATGAATATAGCGCTTATGATCCTGAAAAAGGTGAAAATGGTAACGGTGGTGTGGTTACTGATGCAGCAAACCGATGGGTATTATCTAAAAAGATAAAATCTAAAGGGAATGGAATTATAGTAACGTCTATTCAGAAGATGGCCGCTTTGGTTAAAGATAAAAAAGGTATCAATGATATCGCCAAAAAGAATATCCTCTTTATTGTAGATGAAGCCCATCGTTCAACTGCTGGTGATATGCTTCAAAGTATCAAGACTACTTTTACTAGATCTGCTTGGGTAGGTTATACTGGTACGCCTAATTTTGATAAAGCTCCTACTACAAGAGATATTTTTGGCAATTTAATACATGCCTATACTATTGTAGACGCTATTAGGGATGGAAATGTTTTAGGATTCAAAGTTGATTTTGAAACAACATTGTCTGATGAAGTATTAAAAGAGCAATATTTGCCAGCGTATTTTAAGGCAAGATATCCTAAATATAGTGAAAAACAAATTCAAGATCGAATTGAAAACCTACAACTTGAAGATATGGACGACATGATTGAGCCAAGCGTTTATGACAACAATCAAAAGCATGTCGAGTTGGTTGTTAAAGACGTTTTAGATAATTGGGATAAGCGCTCAAGAAATAGTGAATATAATGCCTTATTTACTACTCACGTTGGTGGTAACAAAGCTTCAACGCCAATGGCAATGATGTTTTATAAAGAATTTAAGAAGCAGAATAAGTTGCGAAAAAAGCCATTAAAGATTGGAATTACTTTTAGTCAGGATAATTCTAATAGTGACAATCAGCTGGAAAATAATAAGTCACTTGAAGAAGCAATTAAGGACTACAATAAGCAATTTGGAACTAGTTTTGGTGTTAAAGATGCGAAAGAATATACAGAACAGTTAGTTTCGAGATTAAATCGGACGATTTATGATGGAAACTACGTGGATCTTGTTATTGTTGTTGACCAATTGTTAACTGGATTTGATGCTCCGCAATTAAATACTTTATATGTAGATCGAACTTTGCAAGGCTCTGCTTTAATTCAGGCATATTCTAGAACTAATCGTGTTTATGACATGCAGACTAAGCCATTTGGTAGGATTGTAAATTATCGTTGGCCGGTTCAAAGCGAGAAGCTAATGAAAAAAGCTTTGGCAGAATATGGTGATAAGAATTCGGCCAATGAGCAACAGGGGTTAGATACGTCTGTTACTAACGAGGTCATTTCACCGAATTTTAAGAAAGTAAAAGAAGAATTAAAAGTTGTAGTTAAGCGACTAAGTGATACTACTAATAAATTCACTAGTGTTCCTCAGAATTTAGAAAAAAATCGTCAAGATCAAATGCTAAAAGATTTGCGCCAATATAATCATTTAATGGCAATGGCAAAGCAGGATGATGAATATGATGAACAAAATCCAGAAAAGTTTTTGAAAGAAATTGGCTTATCTCAAAAACAAGAAGAAACGTTAACGACAACCTTAGCCATTAAATTAAAGAAAAAAATTGCTAAAAGAATTGATGCAGATTTTGGTGATATTGATTTAAATATGGAGCATATTCATGAAGTAACTGTTTCATATAGCTATCTTAAACAATTAATAGCTGAGCTAATGAATCAAAAGCATAAAAAAGAAGAAGAAAAAGCTCAAAATACTGCTAAAAAGATTAAAGAACTTTCTGATCGAATGGATGACAGAAAAAAAGCAGAACAAATTAATCAATTTACAGACAGCATTTTGAATAATAACGGGTCTAATTTTAACTATCCTGTTACAGAAAATGATATTGATGAAATATTAGAAAGATATTCTAATCGTTCAATGCGTGAGGAAATCCTTGCCTATAAGCGTAAATGGGGCTTAGTTGATATTAAAGATAATCAACGAGTTAACGAAATTATCTATAATCATGTTCAAGGTACTGATGATCTTAATATGAATGGAGATTTAGACAACATTATTCGTGAAGCATCACAAGTTTATACGACAGATGCGGAAGATGAAAAGATACGTGAATTTGGGAAATTTAAATATCTTAGAAGTTTAAGTGATAGTATTAGAGAATTTGCTGACGAAATAACAAAGAAATATTAAAAAGGGAAAATTTATGGATAAAGCTAAAGAAATAACAAATAAAATATGGGATATGGCAAATAGATTAAG
>ERZ778517.648-NODE-648-length-34937-cov-7.420389_pt1 | contig 34937 bp, 20 predicted proteins | sample MGYA00510341_ERZ778517 | MGnify/ENA primary metagenome ERZ778517 (study PRJEB29527, sample SAMN07138964) | mouse gut metagenome | material: feces | host: mouse | place: China:Nanjing | collected 2016-01-25 ...
CTTCCTTCTTGGACTGGGCATCGAAAATTTCAAGGACAGAAGCTTTGAAAAAAATACATTGCTGGTTCTGTCCCTTATGTATAACTTTGGCTTTTTACTTTTTTTTAAATATACGAATTTTTTTATAGAAAATATCAATGCACTCCTTCGGATTCTGGATATTCACTGGCGGTTTTATACCCTTAACATAACATTGCCGCTCGGCATCAGCTTTTACACGTTCCAGATTGTGTCCTATGTCATAGATGTGTATCTTGGAAAAACCGAAGCGGACAAATCACTCGTGAGCCTCGGTGCATATCTGTGTATGTTTCCGCAGCTTATCGCCGGCCCGATTGTCGTGTATTCTGATATCCGCGATGCGTTAAAGGAACGGACGATTTCCGCTGCCGGGCTTGACAACGGGCTGAAGACCTTTATCGTCGGGCTTGGTTACAAGGTCATTATCGCAAACCGTATCGGTACCTTGTGGAACGAGGTGTGCACCATTGGTTTTGAGAGTATCTCCACACCGCTTGCATGGCTTGGCACTTTCGCTTACTCCATGCAGCTGTATTTTGACTTTTGCGGTTATTCCATGATGGCGGTCGGTCTGGGTGAGATGCTCGGTTTCCATATGCCTGCAAACTTCAGGCATCCTTATATGGCGCGGAGTGTCACGGACTTCTGGCGCAGATGGCACATTACGCTTGGCGCATGGTTCCGGGAGTACGTCTATATCCCGCTTGGCGGAAACCGCAAGGGAAAAACCCGCATGATGATGAATCTGTTTGTTGTATGGTTCCTTGTAGGATTCTGGCATGGCGCAGCATGGAATTTTATCCTGTGGGGACTTTTTATCTTTATGCTGCAGATAATAGAAAAAAATCTGACACTGCGATGGCTGAACGCTGACAACATATTTGCAAAGGTATTTTCCCACACATATATGTTTTTTTACATTCTTGTAAGCTGGACGCTCTTTGCAATCAGTGATTTTCACGACCTTGGCGTATACCTGACACGCCTGTTTCCTTTTGTTGACACAGGCAGAAATATTCACTTTTCTGATTTTACGGGATATGCGTCGACCTATGCGCCGCTACTTGTCGCCTGCATTATATTTGCCACTGATTATCCCGAAAAGCTGTTTAACAGACTTCGCGGCAGATTCCTGGGAATTGTCATATCGCTTGTTATTTTTTGGGTTTCTGTATATTATTTATCCATTGGAATCAATAATCCGTTTTTATACTTCCGGTATTGATTTCCTTATGCGGCCGGCACAACACGCACGGCAGGTTCCATCTGTCGTGCGTATGACTGACAACTAGGAGGCTTGTCATGAAAGACATCAAAAACTATACCTTACTTTTTTTAATCATACTGTCTGCCATCGCGTTCAGTATTCTGGGACACTACTGGAACATCCAGTACTATCAAGGTGAAAATGCCTACACTTTGTCTGCCCCTCCCCTGGCAACTGCTATGAAAGGGATACACGACAAATTATACTTTGCTGACTATGCCAGCCTTATCGCCGGTTATTCGGTAAATAACCTGAACATTCTGGCGGCATCTGCCTTGGTTGAACCAGAGGCAGAGACCAGCTCGCAGCTTTCCTCTGAGATTACGGCAGGTGTCCTGGAAATTCCGGATGGAAAGGACACAAAGGCGGATGCCCTGCCGGAACAGCCACAGACCTACGATTTTACCACCACGACGGATAAGTACTTTCAGGATGCCTGCTTTATCGGCGACTCCCGCACTGTTGGCATCAGTGCATACGCCGGAATTGAGAACGCGGTTTTTCTGTGCAAGACATCCCTTACCATCTACGATTATGAAAAGCCAAAAATAACGTACAATGACGAAAAAAAATCCGTCCACGATATCCTTACGGAGCAGCAGTTTGGTAAAATCTACCTGATGGTCGGCATCAACGAATGCGGGACAGGAACGGCACAAAGCTTTTTTGAACATTACCGGGATGTTGTCAATGACATCCGGAAGCTGCAGCCCGACGCACTGCTTTTCATTCAGGGAAACCTGTTTATCACCGAAAAGAAATCCAGTGAGGGCACAGCCATCACAAATGAAAATATTGCAGAAAGAAATGCATTGATTGCCACGCTTGCCAACCAGAAGGATATCTTCTACATTGACATTAACGAAAGCAGTCTCTGTGAGGACGGCGCCCTTGTATCAGACTATACGTGGGACCAGGTACATATCAAGGCACAGTACTATCCAATCTGGAAAGACTTTCTGCTCAATCACGCCATTATCCCGGACAAATAATGAAAAAGATGAGCGCTGGCGCGCTCATCTAGCAAAAGCTTCGCTTTTTGTTTAAATGGTCTACGCTGTCGCAATTTCCTATAAAAATAAGATGGAAGGCTGATGCCTTCCATCTTATTTTTTCACGGCTGCCGTCAGTTCGGAACCGGTGCTGTCAAGCGCGATTAAAATCGTATCTCCTGCTGTTACCGCATCTGCAAGTATCAGCCTCGCCGCAAGCGTCTCCACGTATTTCTGGATGTACCGCTTCAGCGGCCTCGCACCGTAAACAGGGTCATATCCGTTTTCCGCGATAAAGTGCTGTGCTTCTTCCGATAACGCTATCCCAAGCTCCCTGTCCGCGAGACGCCTGTTGATGTCTGCAAGTATCAGGCTGATAATGCCGCCTATGTTGTCCTTGGTAAGCGGCTTAAACAAAATTGTCTCGTCAAGCCGGTTTAAGAACTCCGGCCTGAAATGCGCCCTGAGCTCTCCCATCACCATTTCCTGCGCGGATGCCTCAATATTGCCTTCACTGTCAATACCGTCAAGCAGATACTGCGCACCAATGTTTGAGGTCATAATCAGTATCGTATTTTTAAAATCAACTGTCCGTCCCTGTGAGTCCGTGATACGCCCGTCATCAAGAACCTGCAGCAGAATGTTGAATACATCCGGATGCGCTTTCTCGACCTCGTCGAACAGGACAACGCTGTACGGTTTCCTGCGCACTGCCTCAGTAAGCTGTCCGCCCTCGTCGTAGCCGACATATCCCGGAGGCGCTCCAATCAGCCTTGACACGGAATGCTTCTCCATGTATTCACTCATGTCGATACGCACCATGTTGGACTCATCATCAAAAAGCGATGCGGCAAGCGCCTTGGCAAGTTCTGTCTTGCCAACGCCGGTAGGTCCCAGGAACAGGAATGAACCAATTGGCTTGTCGGGATCCTTGATGCCCGCCTTGGAGCGGATAATTGCCTCTGTGACCTTTGTCACGCCCTCATCCTGCCCAATCACGCGCTTGTGCAGCTCCTCGTCCAGATGCAGCGTCTTGTTCCGCTCGCTTTCATTAAGCTTTGAGACAGGTATCCCTGTCCAGCGCGAGATAATCTTTGCGATTTCATCATCGGAAACGCTCTCATGCACCAGTGACATCTCCCTGGAGTTTGCATTTTCCTCCTCGCGCTCCAGCTGCCTTTTGAGTTCGGGAAGCCTGCCATAGCTTAGCTCTGCCGCCTTCTCCAGGTTTCCCTCGCGCTGCGCTATCTGTATCTGGTTATTCAGGTCCTCGATGTCCTCCCTGAGCTTCGACAGCTTTTCCACACATGCCTTCTCATTGTCCCACTGTGCCTTGCGGTTGTTAAAAGCTTCCTTTTGCTCCGCAAGCTCCGACTGAAGCGCTGCAAGGCGCTCTCCGCTGAGTCTGTCCTCCTCCTTTTTGAGCGCTGCCACCTCAATCTCCATCTGCATCATCCTTCTTTGCAGTTCATCCAGTTCCGCAGGCATGGAGTCAAGCTCCGTCTTTATCATGGCACACGCCTCGTCCACAAGGTCAATCGCCTTGTCGGGCAGGAATCTGTCCGTAATATAGCGGTTTGAAAGCACTGCCGCGCTCACAAGGGCATTGTCCATGATTTTGACACCGTGGAATACCTCGTAACGTTCCTTTAATCCCCTTAGGATGCTAATCGTGTCCTCAACGGTCGGCTCCGAGACCATGACAGGCTGGAAACGCCTTTCCAGTGCGGGGTCCTTCTCAATGTACTGTCTGTACTCATCCAGTGTCGTCGCCCCGATACAGTGCAGCTCGCCCCTCGCAAGCATGGGCTTGAGCATATTTCCGGCATCCATGGCGCCGTCCGTCTTGCCGGCTCCGACAATCGTGTGAAGCTCGTCGATAAAGAGAATAATCTGGCCGTCACTGTTCTTGACGTCCTCGAGCACTGCCTTTAGCCGTTCCTCGAACTCGCCCCGGTATTTCGCGCCGGCGACCAGTGCACCCATGTCAAGGGAGAAAATTTTCTTGTCCTTTAAGCCCTGCGGGACATCCCCCCGCACAATACGCTGTGCAAGCCCTTCCACAACCGCGGTCTTGCCTACGCCGGGTTCCCCGATTAATACTGGATTGTTTTTTGTCTTTCTGGAAAGAATCCGGATAATGTTGCGAATCTCGTTATCCCTGCCGATTACGGGGTCAAGCTTCTGGTTTTGTGCCTTCTCCACCAGATCCTGTCCGTATTTCTCAAGGGTGTCATAGGTGGCTTCCGGATTATCGCTTGTGACTCTCTGGTTGCCCCGCACTTCCGACAGTGTCTTTAAAAACCGCTCCCTTGTAATGCCGTACTCCCTGAAAATCTCCTTGATTTCCTTATTCGGGTTCTGAATCAGGGAGAGGAACAGATGCTCGACGGATACATACTCATCCCCCATACGTTTTGCCTCATCCTCGGCACTAATGAGCACCTTGTTCAGGTACTGCCCGACATATGGCTGCCCGCCCTGCACTTTGACACGCTTCTCAAGTGCCTTCTCAACCCTGTCCACAAAATAGTCTTTATTGATCTCCATCTTTTCTATCAGCTTGAGGATAAGGCTGTCATCAATCGTCAGGAGCGCATAGAGCAGATGCTCCTGTTCCAGTTCCTGATTACCATATTCCATCGCAATCTTTTCACAGCCGTTGACTGCCTCGATTGACTTCTGCGTAAATTTCTGAATATTCATAATCTTCCTCCTTTACCAGAAATGCTTTGTTTTATCTGTTCTATATATAATATAACACCATTTTTTGATTTGTCAATTTAGTTTACACTTTTATTATTTTTTTTATTTCATTTTTATACTCACATTTCCTTATGTGGTTGTGCGCACCATATCATACTGAGCGGTCAGTCTTTTCGACCGCCAGTATAGAACTGTGCCGGTTTATCTGACACATCTTACTATATTTTTTTATCAATATATAAACATTAACAAATAATTTCAATAAATTCAATAAATTTTCGCTTTCATTCTACCGATATTAATAAATATGTGATAAAATATAATTATCATTGACTGGTGCCGACACATCCTGCGCACTTGTCATATATATGGTAAGCGCAGATTCTGTCTGCATTTACTTTAAAATCAATTACAGATTTGAAAGATGGTGTATAAGATGATGGATCCAGCCACAGCTTATTTCTTGAAAAAATACTATCCTCACGTGATAAAATGGTGGTTAGTGATGTACAATCCCGAAGTAGTCCGTATATGGCCCTCCGAGGCAGAAAAAGAAGAAGCCCTCCGGCTTGAGGCAGAGGAGGCAAAAGTTCTTGCACTGGAGGACACTGCACTGTCCGGTGGAAACGGCATGGCTGATACAGGCAGTATCGATAAATCTGCATTCAATGCCACAACTGGATCTTATTCAGGGCTGTACGGTCAGGGGCCTGTCGACGCAGACACAAAGGCCGCACTTGACGCGATTATGAATGCAACCAGCAGCCAGAACTCCATAGACTCCCTGCTGGCTGCCGGCGGCTCCCCGACTGACGATGTGATTATCCCGCCGGAACAGGACGAGATTGTAAAAGAGGCGAACGAAATTTACGAAAGGCTTCTGCGTGAGGCCGCCGAGGATGAGGAACGGAAACAGGCTGAAATTGATGAAATGCGAAGGCAGGCTGACCTAAGGTTTGCACAACAGTAATTAAAGACTGTACAAAAAAGAATATCGCAATGCGATATTCTTTTTTGTACGGTTCCGATTTAATTACATTTATTCCTGAGTTCTTCCCATCTCCTGTCAATCTCCTCCTGAAACTTTCCGATGAGCTCCTCATTTTCCTTTTTAAACAGATGCCGGAAACGCCTCTGCGGCTTTAAAAATTCCTCAATGGGCATTTTGTTCTTAGGCTCATAGTTCAATATCCACTTGCCTTCCACAACCTCAAACAACGGCCAGTAGCACGTCTCCATCGCCATTTTGCAAATATTCATCATCTCGCTCGGCTCATAGCCCCAGCCTCTCGGGCAGGGTGACATGACATTGAGGAATGCTGCCCCGGGCGTATAGATTGCCTTCTGCGCCTTTGTATACAAATCCTTGAAGTTTGACGTGAAGGTACTCTGCCCCACATAGGGCACATGGTGCTCCGCGATGATGGCAGCGAGATCCTTTCGTACCTGCACCTTTCCTGCCGACACCTTGCCTGCCGGCGTCGTTGTCGTGTCTGCATACTGCGGCGTTGCCGACGAGCGCTGTGTGCCCGTGTTCATGTAAGCGCCGTTGTCATAGCAGACATATACCATGTCATGGCCGCGCTCCATGGCGCCTGAAAGTGACTGGAAACCGATATCATATGTCCCGCCGTCCCCGCCAAATGTGATAAACTTGAAATTGTCCTTTATCTTTCCCCTTTTCTTTAACACGCGGTATGCCGTCTCGACACCCGCGAGCGTTGCCCCGGCATTCTCAAACGCGTTGTGGATATAGCTGTCCTCATATGCCGTGTATGGATACATAAAGGAAGAAACCTCAAGGCATCCCGTGGCATTCCCAATGACTGCCTTGTCCCCTTCCTCAAGTGCACGCAGCACTGTCCGCACTGTAATCGTACCGCCGCAGCCTGCACACATCCTGTGTCCCGGGGCAAGGCGTTCCGGTTTACTCATGACTTCCTTAAAATTATATGCTGTCTGTTCCATGCTCTCTAGACCTCCTTTGACTGCTCGCTGCGCAGACCGATATACTCGTACATTCCCGTCACCACATGCGTCTGTGCAATCGTTTCGAGATTCCCATAAACTGTCTTAAAATCGGAAACAGTGATATCCCTGCCGCCAAGTCCGTAAAAATAATTTACGGCTTCCACGCTGCTGTGTGCCTGGTACAATGCCGCGCGCACTTCCGCGCCGAGAGGACCGCTTGTCGCTGAAAACATTTCGCTTCTGTCCATAATCGCCACTGCCTTCACCCCGGAAAGCGCCTTTGCAATCTCATCCTCCGGGAATGGCCTGAATACCCTTATCTTGATTAATCCGGCCTTTGTGCCCGTAGTATTTCTGATTTCATCAATGGCAGCCTTGCATGTGCCTGCCGCAGACCCAATAATCACAACGGCATACTCCGCATCCTCCATGCGGTATTCTTCAAAAAATCCGTATTTACGCCCCGTCATCTCCTCAAACCGGGCAGCCGTCTCGAGAATGACCTCCCTTGCCTGAATCATCGCCTGACGCTGCGCGCGTTTTGTCTCCATATAATAGTTGGACACCGCATACGGTCCCAGTGCCATTTTTTCCTCAGGATGCAGAAGATAATGCTCCGGCCGATATTCGCCGACAAAGCCTTTTACCTTGTCATCTTCCACAAGCAGTATGTTTTCCACGCCATGGCTTGTGATAAATCCGTCCTGGCAGACCATCACCGGAAGATGCACGCGCTTGTCCTCGGCAATTGGAAACGCCTGTATAAAGTTATCGTATACCTCCTGATTGGACTCGGCATAAATCTGAATCCAGCCAGTGTCCCGTGCGCCCATGCTGTCCGAATGGTCGGCATTGATATTAATCGGTCCGGAAAGTGCCCTGTTGACCAGCGCAAGCACAATCGGGAGCCTGTTGGAAGCAGCGACATAAAGCTCTTCCCACATCAACGCCATGCCGCAGGACGAAGTCGCCGTAATGGCTCTGGCTCCCGCAGCCGATGCGCCGATTGTCGCGCTCATGGCGCTATGTTCACTCTCAACATGGATAAATTCCGTGTCAATCTCACCGTTTGCTATGTAATTTGCCACATACTGGGGAATTTCGGTGGATGGTGTAATGGGAAAAGCCGGCATGACATCCGGATTTACCTGCTTTATGGCATATGCCACAGCCTCATTTCCTGATAAACGTTCTCTGATTGCCATTTACTTGCCCTCCCTCATACCAATCGCACCAAATGGACAGACTTTGGCGCAGATGCCGCAGCCCTTACAATGGTCATAATCAAACTCTTCTCTCTTTCCGGCTGTCACTGGTATGGATGAATCCGGACATACCGGCGTGCACAACAGGCACTGTTTGCATTTGCCCTTATCCCATACGGGAGTCGCCGTTCTCCATTCCCCTGTGCAAAAATCCTTTGACGTCGCCGCCTCAAATATTTTATTACCCTCCGTGATATCCTGCCACGGACTTTGTTCATTGATTCTGTCGTATATTTTTTCGTTCGCCATACGTAACTGCAACCTCCATTCCTTTATCCTGCACATTCCAAGCATTTATGAAGCGCGTGTCACTCTGCCTGTGCAAAGGCAAGTTCAAGCGCCATCATGTTGCCATCAATAACCTCGGGCTTCTTTGCAAACTTATGGTGGAAGGAAGCCTTCATCTCTTTCAAAAACTCCTCTTTCCCCATCACCTTTGAAACTGCCACTGTCGCCGCAAGCATCGGCGAATTGGGATAATTCTTTCCAAGCGCCTTGATGGATATTGCCTTTGCGTCCACTGTGTAGACCGCGCCCTTATAACCGTGGAGTTTGTCAGCAATCTCTTCCCTGCCGCACGTTGAATTGACAATCACCGCCCCCTCCGGGTTCAGCCCTTTTGTCACATCAATGCTTTCCAGCAGGCTTTCATCCACAACAACCACATAATCCGGCTCGTAAATATTGGAATGTACCGTAATTGGGGCACTGCTGATGCGGTTATATGCCGTTATCGGCGCCCCCATCCTCTCAGGACCGTATTCCGGAAATCCCTGTACATATTTTCCTGTCTTAAATGCCACGTCCGCAAGCAGCAGCGCGGCCGTCTTTGCACCCTGGCCACCGCGGCCATGCCATCTGATTTCAACTGTATCTTTCATAATAGTCCTCCATTCTTGCCAAGGTTTCACAGTAAGCTCCATTCTGCCAACAGCCCGCCAATCCGGGTCATTGCACATTTCACTGCAAATATTTGTTTATTGTAACCCTGAACTCAATATCCCCCACACTCAGTATATCATTGTTTTCCAGCTCCATCAATTCATATGGCGGTACCATAATCCCGTTTACCAGTGTGTGGTTGACACTTTCCAAATCCTGCACAAAATACTTCTGGTTCATCCTGGTTATCAGGCAGTGTTTCCTGCTGACTGCCCTGGACAGCGCCAGTGGAATCACTCCGTCCGCCTGTTCCTCGTTTCTGCCTATGAGGAAATCATCATTGCTGACGAGAAATTCGTATCTTCCGCCTTTTCCGCTATACAGGAGCTTTAACACCGCGGACTGCCCCGAATGGGCATCCACGCCTGTTTTCCCTGATGCCTTACGACAAATCCGGCCTGTTTCCCCCAGGGCTTCCTCAAGGCTCATCTTTCCTGCCCGCAGCATCCGCACAACTTTTCTGGCATATGCCGCCTTTTCATCCGGGACGCCGGAAACAATATGCTCCACAGTCTCCTCGAACCGGTCATACCATTTCGTGTCATCCGCATACCGAAGTTCCCCTGTTATGGGAAGTACGGCTGTCATGATGCAGTCCTTGTCCCTGTCATAATAGATATTGTCATATTTGTACCATATGCATTCCTTTTTCAGGAAACCATTCTCTTCCACTTTCTTATTAAGATATATCATCTCATACAATAAATCAACCCGTCTGTCCTCTCCAAACTTTGGCATCTCGTCCATAAGCCGGACAATATGATCGCCCTCTGCCTGAAAAATGAGTTTTTCCCTGCCATTTTGCTGGATTCTTTTGTATGGAAGCATCTGATCCATATGCTCCTGCTCCAATATCCGGCAGCCAATCTCAAAAAACGGATCCATCTCCTGAAACAAAAAGGAAATCTGTTTCTCTTTTGTCTTTACCAGCATGTCTGCCATCCTCCACCATATCTGTTACTGTTCACTCCGTTCCAGTAACAGGTAAAAATCCATGCAAAATTTGCTTCGCAAATGGATTTTTACTTGCAGGCGAAACGTTTTCTCACGTGGCTTGAAAAGCCATAATTATCAGTAAATGCTAAGTCCTAGTCTGAACAGTAACTCATATCTTCCTCTTGTTTTCTCAATATCCTTATTGAATCTGATATATTTTCAAAAATATGGGCATTTGCCGCCCTGTCACCTTCCATACACTGAATCGTGACAATAAATTCCCTGTTCCTGTAATTTCCAAGCAGGAAAATGTTATAAAAACAATACCCTGTCACATGCGACAGATACTTTATTTCCCCATATGTCCGCCTATTGATGACACGCTTCGTGACATGAATACATTCAAAATGACCGATATCCTTACAAAAACTTTTGTAATATTCATTTAACCGGATGCCAAGATTATCTTCTGTCAGGTCAGCTGCCCCTCTCGTGACCTGAACCACCGTCCTTTTATCCCTGGACAGCCAGCTGTTCTGTGACGTTACAAAGGATTCTGATGGTCTGATATCCGACGGAATCATTATCTCAATTCCGTCATCATAAAGCCGATATTTTGTGTAAAGCATCGCAATGTTTTCCTTTCCGCGTCCGTATTGATTCAGGCAGGGAACCGGGTACTGTGCGCAAAATGAACGCTGCCACCTCCGTGTGACAGCGTTCCGATTTTCTTTCAGTCAGGAAATTATTCTTCGACACTGTAGTTTGGTGCCTCTTTTGTAATATGAATATCATGTGGATGACTCTCCCTGAGCGCGGCAGCAGAAATTTTAACAAACTTGCCCTTGCTTTTCAGCTCCTCTATCGTCTGTGTACCACAATATCCCATACCAGAGCGGAGTCCGCCCATAAGCTGGAATACGGTATCTTCCACATTTCCCTTGTAAGCAACCCGTCCCTCGACGCCCTCGGGAACAAGCTTCTTGGCATCTGTCTGGAAATAGCGGTCCTTGCTGCCGTTCTCCATGGCGGCAATGGAACCCATGCCCCTGTATACTTTATATTTTCTTCCCTGGAACAGCTCAAACGTTCCAGGACTCTCCTCGCAGCCTGCAAAAATACTGCCCATCATGCAGACATTCCCGCCTGCCGCGATTGCCTTTGTCATGTCGCCGGAGTATTTGATGCCGCCGTCGGCTATAATCGGAATACCATACTCCTTTGCCACAGCGTAGGAATCCATAATCGCCGTAATCTGCGGGACGCCAATACCCGCAACAACTCGTGTCGTACAGATGGAGCCAGGTCCAATCCCCACCTTAACCGCATCCGCGCCTGCCTCGATGAGCGCCCTTGTGCCGTCGCCGGTCGCAACATTTCCCGCAATTACCTGCAAGTCGGGGTAGCTCTCCTTAATCATCTTGAGACAGCGCAGCACGTTCTCCGAATGTCCATGTGCACTGTCAAGCACGATGACGTCCACCTTCGCCGCCACAAGCGCCGCCACACGGTCAAGCACGTTGGCAGTGATTCCGACACCGGCACCGCAAAGCAGCCTGCCCTGCTCATCCTTTGCCGCAAGCGGATACTTGATTGTCTTCTCAATATCCTTGATTGTGATAAGTCCCTTGAGATTGTAGTCGTCATCGACAATCGGAAGCTTTTCTTTTCTTGCATCTGCAAGCACTTTCTTTGCCTCCTCGAGCGTAATGCCCTCCTTCGCTGTTATGAGACCCTCCGAAGTCATGGACTCTTTTATTTTCTTTGTGTAATCTGTCTCGAATTTTAAATCACGATTTGTAATAATGCCGACTAACTTTCTTCCCTCGGTAATTGGAACACCTGAAATCCGGAACTTCGCCATCAGGGAATCCGCGTCAGCGAGTGTGTGGTTGGGAGTAAGGGAAAAAGGATCTGTGATTACGCCGTTCTCAGAACGCTTTACCTTGTCTACCTCTTCTGCCTGCGCCTCGATAGACATATTTTTGTGGATGATTCCGATACCACCCTGCCTTGCCATGGCAATCGCCATTCTGTGTTCTGTAACAGTGTCCATTCCCGCACTCATCATGGGAATGTTCAGCTTGATTTTCTTGGTCAACCATGTTGTCAGGTCAACCTGATTTGGAATTACCTGTGAATAGCTTGGAACTAAGAGCACATCGTCAAAAGTAATGCCTTCGCCAATTATCTGACCCATCTTTCTTCCTCCTGTAATTTAATATGAAACTTCATCTTGTTTCCACAAAATGAAGCCGGTTAAAAGTGAAAATATTTTTAAAATTATACTAAAGCAGACACTGCTTGTCAAGCACTTAATCCATATAAACTTTTCTCGGTGCAATTCCTTTTATGGTCTTTGCAAAATCCTCTGTCAGATTCATCAGAAACTTTTTATTTCCCTCATAAAATACCCAGTAAAGCTTCTGCTCCGGCAAGTCATGCCCTGCGCTCAAATCCATTACTTTCGTCTCGCGTCTTCTATAAGAATCCAGCTGGTGTGACTTTTCAGGAGCCATAATCTCAATCTTGCCCACATCGATTGTAGTGACTTTCTTTCTTCTGGTCTTTGCCATAATCTTGTCCACTGAGATTTCCTTGTCCAGATACAGGTACTCGTACTCGATATCCGTCCACTGAAAAACAAAATAGTCAAGCACACCGAGGACAATCACCGCAACAAACAGATAAATATTCCCTGTCAGAAGCGTCATAAAACCAAGCAGCACCGTAAACACGATACTCACAACCCGGAGCATGGCCTCCTTTAGTCCCTTTTCCCTTTTTACCAGTAGTTCCTTGTAGCTTTCATTCATGTTGTAATCCCTTCCTTAATATTTTTCCGTATATTTTAAATGATACCTTATATAATAGAACAATTCAACGCAATATTCAAGCTTTAGAAAAAATTTATACGATGTTGATTGACTAAGGCTGTCTTTCCATATATCATATTTTTTATGGTACAAAAGAGCAGACAGGGTAACAGGAAACCGAAGGCTGAACTGTTACCAGACAGGCTGCCCAAATCTGACAGACGGAGGAAATGCCATGGAAATATACAACAAAAACCGGGACAACAACCACTCGATGCACGACGAAATCCAGGAACAGAACGCCAAGCTAAAAGGCGCCCCTTTGAGGGAAAAGCTCAGTTATTTTCAGGAATACTACCTTAAAACAACACTTGTGGTCATTGCCATTGTAATCTTTATCGCATACATTGCACACAGTATGCTGACTGCCCCCTCGGACACGGCATTTGCCGCATATTTCTTCAACGCTACCGGCGACTCGTCCAGCACCGGACTGATTGACGGTTTTGTGGAATACCTTCAGATTGACACCAGCGAACACGAGGCATATATTGATGCAACCATGAACTATGCGCCTGACAGCGACGACATCAACACTTACATGACGCTGGAAAAGACAATGGCAGTCATCTCGACAAGCGAGCTTGATGTCGTCGTCGGGGATACTGAAACTGCCGATTACTTTGCCAGGAGCGAGTGCCTGCACGATATCACGACAGTTCTTCCCGATGACCTGCTCACAAAATTTAAGGACAGGCTTTATTATGCGGAGGTGGGCGAAGCCAGGGAGCTGCTTCCTGTGGGCATTTATGTCTCGGATTCGCCAAAGCTGAATGAATATTACTATTATGTTGACAAGGAACCCATCCTGGGATTCATCATCAACTCGAACAGCATGGACAATGCTATCGCGTTCCTGCGGTATATCTATATGGATAATTAAAACGCTGAAATTGAAAAGGACTGTTACACGAAATCTTCCTTGTAACAGTCCTTTTTGTATGTTTTAACCCCTGTCCGAGGCGCCCGCACTGATATCCGTGTACATGTCAAGCAGTCCCACTGTCTCTGTGGCAGGACGCCCATAGCTGTTGCAGCACTTGTGCGACACGGTTTTGGCATCCTCCGCCTTGTCGTCAAAAATCACGCTCATCCGCGCCGCACCGTGCTCCAGTTCACTGTCCAGATGCCTTAGCACTTCATCTATCATCCGGTTATCATTATCCATAAAAACCCCCCATTCTTACCAAAGCTTGCAAATTTACATCCCGGCCGCCATTCCTATCAGGCGGAATACAAATGCACAGACCCACGCTATCGCGCACTGTCCGACTGCCATAATTGCCGCAGACCTTGCTCCAAGCTCCCTTTTTACGGAAGCTATCGCCGCTACACACGGCGTGTAGAGCAGGCAGAAAATAAGCAGGCTCCCTGCTGTCAGCGGTGTTATCGCCGCAAGAAGGTTCGCCGTGTTCCCAAACAAAACAGACAGCGTGGACACAACACTTTCCTTTGCCATAAATCCTGTCATGAGCGCTGTCGAGATACGCCAGTCGCCAAAGCCCAGCGGCCAAAAAAGCGGCGCAATCACGCCCGCAGCCATTGCCAGGATACTGTCCTTTGAGTCCGTCACCACATTCAGCCGGATGTCAAATGTCTGTAAAAACCATATCACGATTGTCGCGATAAAGATAACCGTGAATGCCCTCTGGAGAAAATCCTTTGCCTTTTCCCACAAAAGCTGCGCGACATTTTTTGCCCCCGGCATACGGTAGTTGGGCAGCTCCATGACAAACGGCACTGCCTCTCCCCTGAAGCGGAGACGGCGCATGATCACCGCGGTAATGATGCCCACAAATATGCCGGTAAAATAGAGCCCCACCATGACGACTGCGCCTTTTTGCGGGAAAAACACAGACGTAAAAAACGCATAGATTGGCAGTTTCGCCGAACAGCTCATAAAGGGCGTCAACAGAATGGTCAGCTTCCTGTCCCGTTCGGATGGTAGTGTCCTGCTTGCCATGACGCCGGGAACCGTACAGCCAAAGCCAATCAGCATGGGCACGATGCTTCTTCCCGACAGTCCGATTTTCCTTAAAAGCTTATCCATGACAAACGCCACTCTCGCCATGTACCCGCTGTCCTCAAGCATGGAAAGGAAGAAAAACAGCGTCACGATAGTCGGCAGGAAGCTTAGCACGCTTCCCACACCGTTAAAAATTCCGTCTATGATAAGTGATTGCAGCACCTCGTTGACCCTGACTGACTCCATGGCTGCCGAAGCGGCATCCGTCAGGCAGCCTATCGCTGTCTCCAGAAGCCCGGAAAGCCATGCGCCGATTACGTTGAATGTCAGCCAGAACACTGCCGCCATAATGACGACAAACGCCGGAATGGCAGTGTATTTTCCGGTAAGAACCCTGTCTATGGCTGTACTCCTTGCATGCTCCCTGCTTTCCCGCGGCTTGACCACCGTCTCCCTGCATATTTTCCGGATAAAGGAAAATCGCATGTCGGCAATCGCTGCCGCCCTGTCCAGTCCGCGTTCCTTTTCCATCTGGCAGATAATGTGCTCCAGGGTCTCCTGCTCGTTGGTGTCCAGGTTCAGCCGTTCCAGTACGCGGCTGTCCCCCTCGGCAAGCTTGGCGGCAGCAAACCGAACCGGAATGCCTGCCTTTGCCGCATGGTCGTCAATCAGGTGCATGATGCCGTGAAGGCAGCGGTGGACTGCCCCGCCATGGTCGTCCGCGTCACAGAAGTCCTGCCGTCCGGGTTTTTCCTGATACTTTGCGACATGCAGCGCATGGTCAATCAGCTCGCCGATTCCTTCATTCTTTGCCGCCGATATTGGCACGACAGGGATTCCCAGCAGCTCCTCAAGCTCATTTACCCTGACGGAACCGCCATTTTCCCTGACCTCATCCATCATGTTGAGCGCAAGCACCATCGGAATGTCCAGCTCCAGAAGCTGCATCGTAAGGTACAGGTTCCGCTCTATGTTTGTCGCGTCAACGATGTTGATGATGCCTTTCGGATGCTCGTTCATAATAAACTGCCTTGTGACAATCTCCTCGTTTGTGTAGGGGGAGAGGGAATAAATCCCCGGCAAATCCGTCACCAGCGTATTTGCCTTTCCCCGGATGCTTCCGTCCTTTCTGTCAACGGTCACGCCCGGAAAGTTTCCCACATGCTGGCTGGAGCCTGTCAGCTGGTTAAACAGTGTTGTCTTGCCACAGTTCTGATTGCCCGCCAGCGCAAATGTCAGCATCTCGCTCTCCGGAAGCGGATTCTCGTCCGCCTTTACATGGTACTTTCCGCCCTCGCCCAGCCCCGGATGGTGGGTTTTGTGTTTCGCGTTGGGCTGCAAACCAGCTTTACCCACCGGATTTGCGTCGCGCACGTCCTCGATTTCTATCTGTCCTGCATCTGCAAGACGCAGCGTCAGCTCGTAGCCATGTATCCGAAGCTCCACCGGGTCGCCCATGGGCGCATACTTTACCATGGCAACCTCCGCCCCCGGTATCACACCCATATCCAGAAAATGCTGCCTCAGCGCACCCTCACCACCTACCGAAGTGACCGTCGCTTCCTTTCCTATCGGCAATTCCCTCAGTGTCATGATGTCATCTCCTTTGTTCCAGAATCGTACTTAGGAACTGTAGAAAAATACTGCGCAATCTGCATCACTTATTTTCCTGCAATTCCTTATCACCGCAAAAATTGAAAGGGTGCAAACCCACACCCTTTCAACTCCTCCTGCTGCCTTTATTATAACAAACGAACCAGTGCATGTAAAGCGTTACTGCACGTACATGTTGGAATATCCCATCAGGCTTTCGTCGACTTCGCGCGCGCACTCGCGCCCCTGGCGGATTGCCTTGACGACAAGGGACTGCCCGGTGTGCATGTCTCCCGCGACAAAGATGTTGTCGGCGCTTGTCTTAAAGCTGCCCGGCGCTGTCTTTACATTGGTGCGCGCATCCAGCGCAAGCTTAAAGGCATCCGTGACATACTTCTGACTGCCAAGAAAACCGGCTGCAATCAGAACAAGCTGTGCCTCGAGGGTCTGCTCGCTGCCCGCGACTTCCTTCATGACCATCCTGCCGCTTTCCTGATCCTTTTCCCATGTGAGCTTCACAATCCTGACACCGCAGAGATTTCCGTTTTTGTCCTTAAGAAACTCCTTGACCGTTGACTCGTAAATGCGCGGGTCATGCCCGAAAACCGCGATTGCCTCCTCCTGACCGTAATCAGTCTTACAGACCTTTGGCCACTCCGGCCATGGGTTATTGTCCGCCCTTGTGTCGGGCGCCTTGGGCATCATCTCTATCTGCGTGACTGATTTCGCGCCAAGCCTGATGGACGTTCCCACACAGTCATTTCCGGTATCGCCGCCGCCGATAATCACCACATGCTTTCCCTTTGCGGATACATACGCATTGTCCGCCAGCTCCGAGTCGAGCAGACTCTTTGTCACGCCCTTTAGGAAGTCCACCGCAAAGTAAATTCCCTTGGCATCCCTTCCGGGTGCATTGATGTCCCGCGGATTGGAAGCGCCGCAGGCAAACACAACCCGGTCAAATCCCTCGACCAGTTTTTTGGACTTGGCATCCTTCCCGATGTCGGTGTTTGTGACAAACCGGACGCCCTCCTCCTCCATCACCTTGATTTTGCGGTCAATAATGTGTTTTTCCAGCTTCATGTTGGGAATCCCGTACATCAGAAGCCCGCCGAGCCTGTCGCTGCGCTCAAATACCGTGACATTGTGCCCCCTTTTGTTGAGCTGGTCTGCCACGGCAAGGCCGGCAGGCCCGCTTCCGACAACCGCCACAGTCTTGTTTGTGCGCACCTTGGGCGGTTTTGCAGCAGCAAGCCCTGTCCTGTAGGCATTCTCAATAATCGCGTACTCGTTTTCCTTCGTCGCCACGGCATCGCCGTTCAGCCCGCAGGTGCAGGCATTCTCACAGAGTGCGGGACATACCCTTGCCGTAAATTCCGGAAAATTGTTCGTCTTTTTCAGCCGGTTGTACGCGCGCTCCCAGTTTCCTGCATAGACCAGGTCATTCCACTCCGGCACCAGATTGTGCAGCGGGCAGCCCGATGTCATGCCCGCAATCGTCACACCCGCCTGGCAGAACGGCACGCCGCACTCCATGCACCGCGCCCCCTGCTTCTGCTGTTCTTCCATGGGGAGATGCTCATGGAACTCATTAAAATGTTTGATTCTCTCCTTTGGCGCTTCTGCCGCGGAAGTTTTTCTGTCATAATCCAAAAATCCTGTTGGCTTTCCCATCTTCTATAACCTCGTTCCTTTCTCTCACTATTTATGCGTGTTGGCGTAAAATGCTTCAATCTGCGCCTGCTCCGCACTGAGCCCTTTCTCCTCCATCTGGACGATGGTCTTGAGCATTCTCTCATAATCAAATGGTATAATCTTCTTAAATTTAGGCAGGTACTCGCCAAAATTATCCAGAATTTCCTTGCCCTTTTCGGAGTTTGTGTTCGCCACGTGCTCCTGTATCATGTCCTTTAATTCCATCACATCATATTTGTTGGTAATCTCGCTCATGGAAACCATCTCTTTGTTGACTCTCATGTACAGGTCATTTTCCTCATCCAGGACATACGCAATACCGCCGCTCATGCCCGCCGCGAAATTCTTTCCCGTGCCGCCGAGCACGACAACGCGTCCTCCTGTCATATACTCGCATCCGTGGTCGCCGACACCCTCGACAACTGCGGCGGCGCCGGAATTCCGGACACAGAACCGCTCGCCTGCCACGCCGTTGATAAACGCCTTACCGCTTGTCGCGCCGTACAGCGCCACATTGCCGACAATGATATTTTCATCCTGCTTGAAGCGACTGCCCTTTGGCGGATAGACAATCAGCTTGCCGCCTGACAGGCCTTTTCCAAAATAATCGTTGGAATCACCGGCAAGTTCCAGCGTCAGCCCATTCGGGATAAACGCGCCGAAGCTCTGCCCGCCTGCGCCCTTGCACAGTACGCGGAATGTGTCATCCGCAAGCGTGTCATGATACTGTTTCGTAATCTCCGAGCCAAATATCGTTCCGAACGAACGGTCCGTATTGGTCACGCCAACTTCGATGCGCTTCTTTTCCCCTGCCGCAAGCGCGCTGCCAAGCTGCTTTAGCAACACCTTCTCGTCAAGCGTCTTCTCCAGCTCAAAATCATATACATGCTTCGGGTCAAACACTGCCTTTTCGTTCTGGTAGGGGTTGTTCAGGATAAGGCTTAAGTCCAGCTTCACGGTTCCCTCGGGGAGCTTTTCGCGCATTCTGAGCAAATCGGTGCGTCCCACGAGTTCATCAACCGTCCTTACGCCCAGTGCAGCCATATATTCCCTGAGTTCCTCGGCGATAAACTTCATAAAATTCATGACGTATTCCGGTTTTCCCTTAAACCGTTTCCGAAGCTCCGGATTCTGTGTCGCAACACCCACCGGACAGGTGTCAAGGTTGCATACGCGCATCATGACGCATCCCATGGTCACAAGCGGGGCAGTCGCAAAACCGAATTCCTCCGCGCCAAGGATTGCCGCGATGGCAACATCACGCCCGGTCATCAGCTTGCCGTCCGTCTCAATGCGCACCTTATTCCTAAGTCCGTTCTGAATCAGTGTCTGGTGCGTCTCGGCAAGTCCGAGCTCCCACGGAAGCCCTGCATTGTGGATGGAGCTTTTCGGCGCCGCGCCCGTTCCTCCGTCATATCCGGAAATCAGCACGACCTGTGCACCAGCCTTTGCAACGCCTGCGGCGACCGTGCCGACACCTGCCTCTGACACGAGCTTGACACTGATTCTTGCGTCCTTGTTGGAATTTTTCAGGTCATAAATCAGCTGTGCGAGATCCTCTATCGAGTAAATGTCATGATGGGGTGGTGGTGAAATCAGACCGACGCCCGGTGTCGAGTGCCTTGTCTTTGCCACCCATGGATAAACCTTTCCCGCTGGCAGATGTCCGCCCTCGCCGGGTTTTGCCCCCTGTGCCATCTTTATCTGGATTTCCTGTGCGCTGACCAGGTATTTGCTGGTAACACCGAATCTGCCGCTTGCCACCTGCTTGATTGCAGAGCACCGGTTCAGCCCGTCAGCGCTTGGCACCATGCGGTCCAAATCCTCGCCGCCCTCGCCGGAATTTGACTTTCCGTGGAGCATGTTCATGGCAATCGCAAGCGTCTCATGCGCCTCCTTTGAGATGGAGCCGTATGACATGGCACCTGTCTTAAACCGCGTGACAATGCTGTCCACGCTCTCCACCTCGTCGATGGAAACGCCTTTTTTCGGATAATTGAATTCCATCAGCCCCCTGATATTGCGGACACTGTTCTCGTCGTCAATCATTTCTGTATACTGCTTAAACATTGCATAGTCGCCCCTCTGGGTAGACTGCTGCAGCATATGGATGGTAGCCGGATTATACAAGTGCTCCTCCGCGCCGCTCCTTGCCTTGTGCTGTCCGGGACTGTCAAGTGTAAGGTCCGTGGCAAGCCCGAGCGGGTCAAACGCGCGCGAGTGGAGATTGTCAAACCCGTCGGCAATATCCTGTAGTGTGATGCCACCGACCCGGCAGACCGTGTTCGTAAAATACTTGTTTACCACATCCGCATCAATGCCGATTGCCTCGAAAATCTGGGAGCCCTGATAAGACTGGATGGTTGAAATGCCCATCTTTGACGCAATCTTTACGATGCCGTGGAGAATCGCATCATTGTAGTCGTCCACTGCCGCATGGTAGTCCTTGTCAAGCATGCCATTGTCAATCAGCTCCTTGATGGACTCCTGTGCCAGATAAGGGTTTACCGCACATGCGCCGTAGCCGATCAATGTCGCAAAATCATGTACCTCCCGCGGCTCGGCTGACTCGATGATCAGCGCGACACTCGTTCTCTTTTTGGTGCGTATCAGATGCTTCTGCATTGCCGAAACAGCCAGCAGGGACGGAATTGCCACATGGTTTTCATCCACGCCGCGGTCTGAGAGGATCATAATGTTCACACCCTCGCGGTACGCGCGGTCCGCCTCGACATATAAGCGGTCTATTGCGCGCTCAAGACTCGTATTCTTGTAATAAATAATCGGAATGACTTCCACCTTGAAGCCCTCACGCTTCATATTTTTAATCTTTAAAAGGTCTGTGGTTGTCAGAATCGGATTGTTTACCTTTAATACATTACAGTTCTTTTCCGTGTCCTGCAACAGGTTTCCGTCTTTTCCGATATATACCGTCGTCGATGTGACAACCTCCTCGCGGATTGCATCAATGGGCGGGTTGGTCACCTGTGCAAACTGCTGTTTGAAATAGTGGGACAGCTGGTGATGGGTCTTTGAAAGCACCGGAATCGGTGTGTCCACACCCATTGCGCCGATGCTCTCCGCACCGTTTTTCGCCATCGGGAGAATGCTTGTCTTGAGCTCCTCGTATGTATAGCCAAACGCCTTCTGGATGCGCTGCCGCTCCTCATTGGAAAATTCCGGCACGCGCACATTCGGTATCTTTAATTCCTTAAGCGTCACAAGGTTGGAATCCAGCCATTCCCCATATGGATGGCTCTTTGCATACTTTTCCTTGAGTGTATCGTCATCAATCACCTCGCCCTTTACGGTGTCTACCAGAAGCATCTTGCCCGGGCGCAGCCTGTCTTTCTTTACGATTTTTGCCGCGTCAATCGGAAGCACGCCGACCTCCGACGACAGTATCAGCTGGTCATCGGACGTGATGTAGTAGCGCGACGGCCGCAGTCCATTGCGGTCAAGCACTGCCCCCATGATATCCCCGTCCGAGAACAAAATGGAGGCGGGACCGTCCCACGGCTCCATCATTGTCGCATAATACTGGTAAAAGTCCTTCTTGGACTGTGACATTGTCTTGTTGTTTGCCCATGGCTCCGGAATGGTTATCATGACGGCAAGCGGAAGCTCCATGCCGCTCATGACAAGGAATTCCAGCGTGTTGTCGAGCATGGCGGAGTCTGAACCCTGCGCATTCACGACCGGAAGCACCTTGTGGAATTCATGGCTTAAAAATGCGGATTCCATGTTTTCCTCGCGGGCAAGCATTTTGTCCACGTTGCCGCGTATTGTATTAATCTCGCCGTTATGCACGATAAAGCGGTTCGGGTGCGCCCTCTCCCAGCTCGGATTGGTATTCGTGGAGAAGCGAGAGTGCACAATGGCGATTGCGGACACATAATCGCTGCTCTGCAGATCCCTGAAAAATGTCCGAAGCTGCGTCACAAGGAACATTCCCTTGTAGACAATCGTCCTGCTGCTAAGGGACACTACATATGTATTGTCCGAGCTCTGCTCAAATACACGCCTGACAATATAAAGCTTTCTGTCAAAGGCAAGCCCTTTTTCCACGTTGGATGGTTTCTTCACGAAAGCCTGCATGATGCACGGCATGCACTCCACCGCCTTGTGTCCGAGGACAGACGGCACACAAGGCACTTCACGCCATCCGAGGAACACAAGCCCTTCCTTCTCGACAATAATCTCGAACATCTTCTTCGCCTGGTTTCTCTTCAGCTCATCCTGTGGAAAGAAGAACATGCCGACACCATACTCCCGCTCGCCGCCAAGCGCAATGCCAAGCGGCTCTGTCACCTTCGCAAAAAAGTCATGGCATATCTGAACCAGGATGCCGACACCGTCACCGGTTTTTCCTTCCGCATCCTTCCCTGCCCTGTGCTCTAAGTTTTCCACGATTTTCAAAGCGTTTTCCACAGTCTCGCGCGTCTTAACGCCCTTGATATTGACAACGGCGCCAATACCGCAGTTGTCGTGCTCAAATTCCGCCCTGTGAAGCGGCGCTTCGGGAACATTCCTTTTTACATCAAACATCTCATTCTCTCCTTTTTGTTTACTGTAGAAATCCACTACTCATGCGCCCCATGCGCCGCTTTAGCGGCAAACTTCCTCTGCATGGGGCTGCGCAATCGAGTAGCGAAGATTTATCTTCGTTACTCGCGCGCCGGGCGTCCGTCAGCTTGCTGACATATTTCATCTGGACGCCCATATGCAATCGGGTAAGGAAGATTCATCTTCCTTACTCGCCGCGCGCCCCATGCGCCGCTTTAGCGGCAAACTTCCTCTGCATGGGGCTGCGCATAAAAAAGCAACCAAAAAACAGCTGTGAACCGTCTTTGGTTGCCCTATAATCCATTATTGTATTTGCTTTTCACATTATATGCAATTTTTAATGATTTGTAAAGCCTTATTTGAAAATTTCTTTCTATTTTTTTGAATATATTGGACGAAACTGTGCGTTTTACTGTATTTTTTATCCATGATAAATCAACATTCAGCTTCTTCATGGCAAATCAAGTCAAAACCATTTTTCCCCTTTGCCTTCACGTTGTAAAGCACCTTGTCCGCTTCCATGAAAAGCACGGCGGGCGGAAGCGTGTGCGGCGCATGCACGGCTCCAAGGCTGATGGAAAGGTGGTGCACGACACCCTGCACCTGGATGTCCGTGTCCATGGCACTGACAAGCTCCCTGAAAATCTTCCTTGCATCCTCCTCTCCGACGCCAAACATGCATACCATAAATTCATCGCCGCCGTAGCGCGCCGCAACCGCACTTTCCCCGGAAATCCTGTCCAGCCTGCCCGCAAGGAGCTTGAGCGCCTCGTCCCCGCCCGCATATCCAAGGGAATCGTTGACAGACTTAAAGTTGTCCAGATCCATCACCGCAAACGTCATGGAAGCATCCTTTCCGTATCTGTCAGAAAGCTCCTGAAGACGTGCCTCGTAACCGGTTCTGTTATAAATGCCTGTCAGCGGAACGACATTGATGTGCTCACACTCCTCATTCCGGATATAGTACTCCGCACTATAATAGTTCGTGATGGCAAAATCTGCCTTGTGCGCATTGACGCTGCGCACTGCCGCGGCAATCGAGGAAACTGAAACCGGCTCAAATTCTGCCACCGCATTGATGTCCTGGCTGTCGCCCGCTATCAGCGCCTGTGTTCCGCCCTCAAGCCGGCTGACATCCACATCCTCATTTTTTAAAAGGACATTGACAAACTCAATATATTCCTTGGAACAGAGAACCCTGCCTTCATATTCCGTATTCGCTTTTACACCTGCAGCCATATCCAGCGTTCCTGTCTCAAGCGCCTGAATCAGTTCCGCCTCATTCCCATAAGGAACATATTCCGCTTCCAGCCCAGTACTGTCTGTCACCACTTCACACATCATCGCACTGAGCCCTTCAAATCCCGGATTCAGCAGTTCATCCATTGTGCCTGCCTGATACTGGAACGGCGCCTGGTTTGTGAGATATCCTATCCGCAGTTTACCCTTGCCTTCTATGTATTCCTTTTCTGTAGGAGAAAACATAATCCTGTATGCCTCATTGTCTATGCCCACTATATGGCTGCTGCTGTTCTGCTGTGTGCTCTCCTCTGCCGCCGATGCGGAGCGTGTCGTGCTCCTGTCCCTGGTCGTCATGCCCTCGGGTCTGCCGTTCTCCCAGCGCCTGTTCCAGTCCTGCATAACGGTATCGAAGGACTCATACGGATTGGCTGCCGCTTTCACAATCTTCCTGATTTCATTCGCATCCGTTGGGTCAACAGACTGAATCAGGTTTAGATAAAGCGCATAATTGCCACCCTCATATACGCCGTTTCTTATCGGAACGACATCCTCCATATTGCCGTACATCTCAGGATAGGGGGTCTGTCCTGACCACCGAGATGAACTCCTGGTCCAGCGCATACCCTGACTCGTCGAGCATAAATTCCACAAACGCCTTTGCTGCCGCCAGATTCCCGCTGTCCCTCCGGACAGCATAATTATAGTCTGTGTTAAATGTCACGTACTGTTTTCCGTCGATCTCATTTGGAAATGGCATAAACGCGACAGAATCCTCATTTTTTCCCGCGTCCTTTAGCTGGCGCAGTGCCCATGAGCCCATGACAATGCAGGCACAGCGGCCATTGTTCAAATCGCTGCAGGTCGTCTGCCAGCTGATATTATTTTCTATCCCTTCCGTAAATCCGTCCGCCTCCAAATCATAAAGAAGCTTATAAACCTCGTAATGCGTTCCACCCTCTGTAAACGGATCCTTTTCATAGATAAACTGGTTTCCCTTGTAATCGGCATCTCCCGTCATTTCCGCATACGGAAAATCAATCCAGTTTCTGAGTGTCCAGTCAAGGGAGCTGTTTAAATATAGGGGAACGGCATCTGTCCGCTCCTTTATCATTGCCATGTCTTCCAGAAACTCGTCAATGCTTGTCGACGGCCTGCTGATCCCTGCCTGATAGAATACATCCTTGTTGTACGCAATGCCCATGATATAGCCGCTTGACGGAATGGTATAAATCATATTTCCCGACTTGAATCCGCTGTCCAGATAATTATATTTCTGGGACATTTTAAAATAATTGCCGAGCGGTGCGAAGTAGTTGGGAACCTGCATGGACTCCATGGATCCCGGCACAAACAGCACGTCCCCATAATCCCCGCTTTCCAGCCTGTCCCCCATGACATCATCATAATTTTCCACACATTCATAATGGACATTGACATCAGGGTATTTCTGCATGAAATTCTCAATATATTTCTCCATGATTTTTTCTTCAATGTTAAAGGTCACCGTCAGCTCCCCGGAAATGCCGTCCGCCTCCCCTGCCTGTACGACAACCTCCCGACACTGACTTGCCAGAACACCGGATATCAGTACTATGATTAAAAACATGCTGCGTATTTTTCTCTTCACCTGTCATCCTCCATCGTAAAAATTTCCGCTCTATTTCATCATAGCTCATTTTGGAAAATCAGGCAATGTTTTTGAATAATTTATGACAGCCCTGCCTTGCGGCAGGGCTGTCAAATCGTTTTGCCTATAAAGTTATTTGATTACAAATACTTTCCGAATCGGCTCGCTGGTATAGTAATTTCCTTTTCCTGTAATCTGGACAGTCGCCTTGCTGCCGCGTCTTACATTGTTGCTGTAGGTCAGGACAAAATCCTTGCCCTCCTTTAATTTCTTTCCGTTTACCTTGACGGTAACCTTCGGCTTTAATGCCTTGCCAAGGAAGGACTGGAATACCACATCCTCGACATCCGCACTGGTAATCTCCGCCTGTCCGATGACAAACTTTTTACTCCATGTCGTAGTCTTGAGATCATTCTTGTCCGTTATCCATCCTTTTCCTTTTACCTTGAGCGTCACCTCCGGCTGTTTTTCAGGATTCTTATTGACGACTGCCGTGTCCTTATTGTTTTTATAGCTTACCGTGTAAGCCGTGTTTAATTTCAAGTCAACAGCCTTGCCTGTCTCCTTGTCATAGAAGACTACTGCGGGCTTTAATGCACTGCCGTTGTAGGTGGCAGGCACAATGTCAATATTCAAGTCCTTGAGGTTCCTTGCAGTCAGTGTAAACAGGCTGTCAAATTTCACGCTGCCGCTGTAGTTGCCTTTTCCCTTTACGGTAACCGTGACTGGCGCCTTGTTGTCCTCCCACGCGCCAACCTTGTAGGAAACCGTGTAATCGCCTGATGACAGCTCCTTGGGAGCCAGCTTCTCTCCGTTCAGGTCATAGTTCTCGGAGCTGAAACGGAAATCAGGACTGATGGTGTAGCCTGTGTAGGGCACTTCCAGGAAACCTGTCTCGCCTGCCTTGCCGTTATCGGAATTAATAATCGCACCTGTTTCGCCATCCTTTGCCGGAATCCATGTTGCATCAAGTTTTTCAACTGCGCCTTTTTCGGACAGCTTTGGTGCCTGAATCAGACCTTTCTGCAGATTATCATTCGGTTTTTTGAACTCGTTTGCAAGCGTTCTCTTGTTGATGCTGAAGGTGGCTGTCTTTGTACCGATATAGCTGCCTGTACCAGTAACAGTGACAGTTGCCTTTCCGGCATTGACGTTGTTGGTATATTCTACATAGTAGCCGTCCTCTCCGTCCGTTCCAGCCTGCGGCTTGTCATGCCTTGTCAGCAGAACCTTGTCTTTCCCTGCCTTGACGACAAGATTTGACGTATCTGTTCCTGTCAACAGGGTAATCTGCTCCCCGGTATAGTAGAACTTGCCGTTTATTTTGATATTTGCATTGTCTATCAGATGGTCTTTGTCCACTACCCTGCATATCAGCTTGTCATTTGTATTGCCTGCGGTTTTTGCGCCCTCATAGTTGGTCTTTTCCTTGGCTTCTATCGTAATCTGATAGGTTCCCGCAGACTGAACCTTTGGCGTTCCGTTTCCTTTTTCAAGAGAATAAATCTCTTCCGGTACTTCAAGCAGTTTTCTGTCCTTATCGTGTGTCTTAATAATTTCCCGAATCCTGTACTGGCTTGCCGGTATCACTTTTGTGCCATCTTTTACCGTGATTTTCGGAGCCTGTGCACCTGACTTCTCTGCCAGGTCAGCAACTGTCACAACAGTGTCATTCAGCTGTTTTGGACGAATTTCAAAAGTAAGCTTATCACCGCTTGGCTTGCCGTCAGCCGTGACACGTTCTGTCGTTCTTGCGCCTGTGAAATTTCCTTTTCCTGTAAGCTTGATGGTCGGTGCCTTGCCTGGCTTGATGGAAACATAGTCCGTACCATTATTGTATACACTTGCGTTTACGTTGTTGGTATAGGACACTGCATAATCCGTACCCTTTGCCAGTGTAATTGTCTTTTTGGCTGCCTTTCCGCCAACCCACTCATTATATGTGTATCTGACGGTTACGGAATGTTCCACTTTCTTTCCTGTGTAGTAGCTTGGGTTCCTGGATACGATGACTTTCACGTTCTCCTGGTTCACAGGGCATTTTGCGATTGTAAATGTCGTTGTGACGGAGCCTTCCTTGAACCCTTTTGGATCTTTCAGCGCCTTGTCGGACGGAAGCACTACAAGCGTCGCTTTTCCGATTTTCTTATTGTTCTGGTAGTGTACCTCGTACATATCTTCCCCGATCGGTGTACCATCTGTCTTATACAGCCTGATTCCCGGCTCTACTGCCTTTTGTCTGCCAAGGTAGTATACCGCGTCGGCAGGTTTTGTCACCTTCTCGTTTGTGGGATATTTATCCGGTGTCACATACGCTATCTGTATCGTCTTCTTGTCAAAATCTTCCCTTGTATCTTCTGCGATTTCAAAGAGAATCTCCCTTGTGCCTGTAAACTTGTCGCCTTTTGCTGTCAGTACCAGTTTTGCCTTGCTGTCCTCTTTTGTTATGTCTTTATTGTTTGCATAGGTTACGGTATAATCCGCCGCGGTCAGTTCATATCCCATGTAGGACAAGATTACCTCGGGCTTAACGTCCCTGCCCGTGTGGAACTGGCGCGCAACCGGGCTTTCGCCGTCCAAACCGTTCACCTGTACCAGATATCTGCCATCCGCATCCTTTGCGTCCAGGGAAATCTTTTCCTTCCCTTCAAAGATGCTCTTAAATGTTGCGCCCACGGTCACATTGCCGTTTGGCATCATAAAGACTTCCGTCTTTTCGTCCGCGGTTCCATTGTATGTCAATACCGCCTGATTTGCGGTGCTTCCATCCGCTGCCGGAACATATGCCACCGTGCCGTTGCTGCTTGCCAGCGTGTCCGCCTTGACGCTTGCGCCAGTCAGTATCAGTGTTTCCGGATAATATCCGTTTTCAGGTGTCACCGTGATGTGGATTCGCTCACCGCTGTTGGCTTTCACTACATTTGCCGTCACGGTACCATGCGCCGTATTTCCGTCTATGGAAACCGTGTGCTCACCATAGAGGTAAAAATCATCGATGGTTCCCCATGCGCCGTCCTGCGTCGACTTGATTATCAGTCCGGCTTCCAGCGTGTCTCCCTCTTCCACCGTAATGCCAGTGATTTCCGGATTGCTCCAGTTCTTCCATCCGTCCAGGGTAAATGACGCCCTTAAATTGTATTTTACATTACCGTCCTTATCCTTCACTGTCACAAATGCGTACTGGATATCCTCCCTGTCCGCACCGCCGCCCTGGATATAGCTGCCAAATGTATACGTGCCTGCTTCTGGCTTTATCGTCTGTGAAACGGTCATATCCAGTCCGATTGCAGACCAGAAATGCAGTCCTTTGGTACCACTGTAAGGGTCTTCCCCTGTCACGCTTGCCACAGGGTCTGTCTCCGCCGAACCGTGTCCCAGCCTTGTCTCTATCACCCATGGCGTTTCCACGCCGCTCTCAAAGCCTGGATTTTCCAGAATATTGTTTGTTGCCGACCGCAGAACCTGGATGGTCAGCTTAATCTTGTATTCCTTGTCCTCTGTGGAGACGATACCATTGACAATATATTCGCCTGCCTTGTATGTGTTGACCAGCCGCTGTTCGTCCTCGTTCCATGCGACCGTTTTCTGCTCTGTCGTACCGTCATTGTACTTTGCAGTTACGGTTACCGTGTTCCAGTCAATTTTTTCCCCGACAGTTATCTTCATGACCGGATTGCTGTCCACGCTCGCAATCCTTCTCGTGGTCGAAGCGCCAGTCCTGACAAGGCTGTAAATCTTTGCTGTCGGAAGTGCCGTTCCGTCAAAGTCAAACCATGACGAGTTATCCATCGCACTGCCGCCGAACCATACGCCCGCATCATCCGGGTCGTATTCCGCCGCATAGCTGGATGCCCAGCCGGAACCATATTTCTCCCACAGATCAAAATTCTGTTTGTATAAGCTGTCGTTGTCATTGCCGTCACCGTCCTTGATATAGTACGGTGAAATCCATGCCGGCTCCCAGTAAAACACACCGATTGACTTGCCCGGATAGGTGTCATTAATCGCATTGACCTTGCTGATCAGCTCCTGCATCTCGTCTGCCTGTCCCTGTACGGACACACCGTAATCCTGGTCTTTATACATATCCGGAATTGATGGCGGTGTCGCCATACCATATCCGTCACCATCAATCAATGTGGTCGGCCATGAGGTCTCTGCTGCCATGACCTTCTTTCCATATGTCTCGACAATATATTCCAGTACGCTTTCCAGGTTGGAAGCATCACCGTGCCCAAACGGATAGTAGGAGCTTCCGAATACATCATAGTCAATCTCAGAGTCATGCAGACGCTTTGCAATGTCGGCATATCCCTTCTGTGGGTCCGTGAAATGCACTGCGACCAGACAGTTTTTGTCAAATTCCCGCACTGCCCTGCTGCCTGCCTTGAAGAGCTTTGCCATGTTCTCCCATGCAGTCTCGCCGGCAATACCGTTGTTTGTCTCGTTTCCAACCTGTACCATGCCGACATCGACACCTGCGCTTCTCAAAGCGTTGAGACTGTCAAGCGTGAATTTGTAAACTGCGTCTTCCTTTTCCGCAATGCTGTAGCCTGCCCATGCCTTGGGCGCTTTCTGCTTTTTCGGGTCAGCCCAGAAATCCGAGTAGTGGAAGTCAATCAGGACACGCATGCCTGCCTTTGTCACCATCTGACCAAGCCTGATTGCCTTGTCAAGGTCGTTGTTTCCGCCGCCGTATCCATTGCCGCTGCTGTTATACGGGTCGTTCCAGATACGGATACGCACCCAGTTCATGCCGCCGTCACGCAGATAGCTGAAAAATTCTGCATCGCTGAGCGGTTTTCCGTTTTCATCACGGAAGACGACACCGCTGTCCTTGAGTGCGATGTAGGATGAAAGGTCTGCGCCTGTGATGAAGTCATCTGCTAGTGCGACTTTCTTTACATTGATATCTGCCGTTCTCGAGTAGACAAGGGCGTCCATCGCGTCCTTTAAGTTGTTGTATGCGGTGTCAATTTCATCCGCAGTGGGGTTTTCCTTGTCAATTACTGTTTTTGCCGCTGCGAGGGCTGTCTGGAACGCATCCCACTGTTCACCCTTCATGTAGTCCTTTTCGTCCAGCGCTGCCGCTTCCTTGTAAAGGGTCAGCAGCTTATCGATTGTCACGTTCTCTGCTTCGTAGATGGATGCATATGTATTCGTGCCCTTGATTGCAATTGTGCCGTTATTGTCCAGCTTCGTCATCTCATCATAGATGGACTTATTCTCCCAGTAGCTTATCTTAATAAGCCCTGTATCTGCTTCCAGCGCCGTGTGCGTTGTCACGCCGTCTACAGTGGATGCCTTACCTGTCTGGATTAAGAATCCGTCCTTGTCGGCTCCATCATTTGCCGCAATCAGCTTTACCGGAATTGAATACCAGTTGTCATATCCGTAGTTGACTGCCGTGTCTGTTACCTTATCAAATGTGTAGGCGCTGTAGCCCCACTCTCCCTGGGAGAGCTGCAGTTCCTCCTTTGTGGAGCTTACCTTTTGGTTGCTCCATGTGGAAAGATACAGACCGTACTTCTCCGTGTCGGTGTCTGCAAATTCATTTAATGCTTCTGAATAATAATACAGATTGATTACTTTTCCGGTTGAGACCATGCTTTGCACTGCTTCCTTGAGTGCGCTGTACGCTGCCGTGGTCTCGGTGTCCTTATAGTTTTCTCCTTTGTCATCTATCATGGCTGTCAGTTCATCTGCCTTTGTCTTGGCAGCGCTGAATTTCGCCCATGACTCGGCGGTATACATGCCCTCGCCGTTTCTGACAATGGATGCAACTTCTTCCGATTCCAGATATTCCTTTAACTGCTTTAACGTGATGCCTGCTGATTCCTCTTTTGTCTTATAGAGCTGTCCATCCCTGTAGTAAATGCTTCCATTAAAAACAGGGGTGATGTTGACAGAACCCGCGGCATCCTTGTCCGCAAATTTTTTATCTTCTGTGTAAGTTTCTCCTGCAAGCGTGTATATTCCGATGTCAGTACCTTCTTCCAAAACCGGTATGGAGAATGTCAGCTTATACCAGTTGGTAGTTTCCTCCTCGGAAGCGTCTGTGCCTGTCGGTTCTGCAGTCATATTATAATAGTGAGTGCTGCCCTCGCTCTTTGATGCGGTCAGCTCTGCCAGCGCTCCGGTGGTTTCATTGAGTACCGAAAGTTTCACGGAGGAACCGATTGCAGGGGTTCCGGATTCGCTGTATGCGTACAACGTGATATTGCGCATGGCGGTTTCGGCGTCGGGACCTTCGTATAACTTTGGTGTCTTTTCCTCTCCCGCACCAAACTCTTTTACTGCGTAGGTTGTCTGCTCGCCTGAATAAAGCTTGTTGTATATACTCGCATTTCCACCATTATCTTTGTTTCCTTCACTTCCGCACTTAAAAATCGGCGTATTCAAATCACTTTCTACGAATATCTGAAAGTTCGCATCTTCAGACGGTGTTTCGGTCGGTTTAACCTGAATACTATACCAGCCTGAATAATCGGTTTTCGTCATCTTATATGCGGTGTTTGTCTCACTGCCCCAAGGATGCCAGGTGGCCACATCCGCATTAAACTCCATATCCCAGCGATACACGCCTACTTCTTTGCCGTTTGTGTCGCCAACATAATAGTAAAATTCAATACCTGCCAGCTCCAGATTTTCTGCGGCTTCCTTCAAATCATTGTATGCCTTTTTGATATCTTCCGAAGCAGCCTGCTCGCCACGGTCAATTACTGATTTCGCGGCATCGAGCGCACCAGAAAATGCTTTCCAGCTTTCTTCTGTATATTTGGATGCATTATATTCCTTATATTTATTGTATTCTTTTTCCAAATCCGACATGGATACGCCTGTGGCAAGCGCCGGATCCGAGAAAAACTCTCCATTGTTATAGTAGGTATTCGTTCCCGCCAAAACAGGATTAAAGTCAACTGTATTCTTGTCGCTTGTTGTTCCGTCTGTAAATGATGCTTCTTTTGTGTAGTTTCCATCATCACCTTTTATGTACAAATCACAGATTACTTTACTGCTATCTGTCTCCGGGGCTAAGAATGTAAGTGAATACCAGTTGCTGTCCTCTGCATCTTTTTTCATGTCGTAGTAATACTTACTGTCCGCTGTATCTTCCTTGCTAGCTGTAAGCTGTTCTATTTTTTTCACGCCATCGCCGTCAACCACGGTTGAAAGCTGGCTACTGGTCACGATGGCAGGCGTGCCGGTCTCGCAGTACACGTGCAGGGTTACATTTCTGTCAATCTGGTCAATGGCTGATGTGATGTCGTCTGCGCCTTGATATAAGACACCGTCTTTCACTGCATAAAACTTTGCATTTCCAGATATCAGCTTTGCATAATGTGCTTCTTTATCTCCCCAGCTAGGAACACATCCATATACATTCTCAAAACTACTGTCACTTTGGCTGTCATTCCCTGTCATTAATTTAATTTGAAATCCTGTCCCATCCTTCTGATTAGGAAGTTCCAAATCTATACTATACCAGCCTTGATGACCACCTACTGGTTCCATAAGATAAGCTGTATTACTCCAAAACCAATTTTTTTGTTCGTTTTTGGTGCTCGAAATATCACCATACTTAACAACACCTACTGGCAGATTACTTTCATTTTCGCCTATGTAGTAATAAAATGTTATCTTTGCCTCAACTGCCACCAATTCTTTTATAGCCTTATCTAATTCTTCATATGCATCATTTATATCTGTGCTTGTAAATGTATCATCAGTGCTTCCACAATTTTTTACTGCATTGTCAGCTTTTGTTTTAGCAGTGTCAAACGCATTCCATGAAATTGTTGAATAGCAGTCACTTCCTTTACTAACAGCATCGCTTACCGCAGATGAAGAAAGTAAATCATTTAATTCTCTTAGTGTTTTTGTATCTACCGTGCAATCAAACGAATCATAAAAAACACCATTCTTATAATACGTTTTCCCCTCAAGCACAGGTGTATAATCAATCTGCCAATCCCCTGCAACATTGCCTTTAACAAAATCCTTTTGCCACTCATATGTGTCATTTGTCTTTTGGTATAATTTGTATGTCTCTGGAATAATGAATGTAAATTCATACCAGTTTTCTTTTCCACTCACAGCTGTCATATCGTAAAAGTAATTTTTCCATTCAGTCCCATCATCATTCGTTCCAGAATCAGTTTTATTTGAACTTAAAATGGTTTCGCTGTTTTCGCCTTCCTTAATGTATGTAAGTTCTTTTTCTGCCATAATCGCTGGTATCGTATCTGTAGCATCGTTCCACACATACAATGTAACATTCTGTGCAGTATTGGCATCTGCTTCTTCATTCAACTCCTTGCCATCGTTGTCCGCAGCTTCCTCCTCCTGATCAAAACCATCCTTCGCTGACTTTTCTGAAGAATCGGAATCTGACGTTTCTACGACATCCTCATCTGTCGAACTTTCATTAACCTCATCCGTTGATTTTATCCCTGATTCCTCTGTCCCATCTGACTCCTTTATCTCATCAGACTCCACAGCTTCATCCGATACCTTTGTCTCGTCCGATATTTTCGTCTCGTCTGGTATCTCCGTCTCATCCGACACCGAAACCTCTGCCGCCCGAACCGTCATATCCGGTACCGACAGGCTTGTCAGTACCATTGCTGCACTCAAGATTCCGCACAGACTCTTTTTCAAGTACTGTCTTACTTTCCTATGCATAATTACCCTCCTTTTACTTTATGTAACTTCGCAATCCCTTGTAGTTACAGTTGCGCAAACGTTTGCGCAAAACCTAATTCTATTTTACAATTTGTGCACATTTTTTTCTATTGCCCTAATAGCTAATCTTTTTATAAAATTTTTATGACAAATTGCCAAAAGGAATTTCGCAAAAGAAAAAGAAGCTGCCATATATTGCAACCTCTTTCTCAATCATCATAGTACCCTTTTCAGGATATTATTTTTATATTTCGCAATTCATCAATATCGTACACAAATTTATTTGCATCACCGAAATGGGCGGATTGAAGTAAAAACTATCTATTGATTTTCTGCATTTTCTTAATAATAGATTGCCAATACATACGGTCTTTCAAGACCCGGATTACCGTAATGGTGGAATCCTCCACAACAAAAAATATTAAATATGTACTATAAGGTTTGAAAAAAATGCTCAATCCCTCAATCACATATCCTGTAGCTTCATAGCCTTTGGGAAAGGAATCCAGTTCCTTGATCGCTTTCTTTATCTTCTTTGAAAAGTTTTCCGCATATTCACGATATTTGAAGGTGTCGAGAATATACTT
>ERZ778517.651-NODE-651-length-34728-cov-7.056499_pt1 | contig 34728 bp, 30 predicted proteins | sample MGYA00510341_ERZ778517 | MGnify/ENA primary metagenome ERZ778517 (study PRJEB29527, sample SAMN07138964) | mouse gut metagenome | material: feces | host: mouse | place: China:Nanjing | collected 2016-01-25 ...
CACCGCAGAACTTATATGAGAAGCCACAGAACCTGTTCGTAGCAGGATTCATGGGTTCACCGCAGATGAACTTTATCGATGCCACTGTAGAAGTAAAGGGTGACACGGCATGCTTGAAGGTTGCAGGACTTTCCATTCCACTTCCTCCCGCGAAGTCAAAGAAGCTCATCGAAGGCGGCTACGGCGGAAAGACTGTAACATTCGGTATCAGACCGGAAGATATTTACGATTCACAGATGATGGTAGAAGCAAAGTCCGAGAGCACATTTGAGACAACAATCCGTGTATATGAGCTCCTCGGTGCAGAAGTATTCCTGTATGCTGATCTGGCAGAGTTCCCTATCACGGCAAGGGTTGACCCCAGAACAACTGCTAGACCTGGCGATAAGGTTAAGTTTGCTATCGACATCGAGAAGATTCACGTATTCGATAAGGAAACAGAGAAGATTATTACAAACTAGTAATAGTCCTGGCTATATTTTTCAAGAAAAATACCCGGGTGAAGAAATTCACTCGGGTTTTATCATCACATGGAGGAGAGCGTTAGCAAATGATTTCAAATCAGGTAATTCAGACAAGCATAGATGAGTTAAAAGTGATAACAAAGATTGACTTGTGTGTGATAGACATGGAGGGACTTACCGTTGCGTCCACCTTTGACAGCAAGGATATTTCACAGGAGCTGATACGGAATTTTATTGATTCCCCTGCCGACAGCCAGATTATAGGCGGATACCATATGCTGAAAATCCTTGAGGACGGCGATGTGCTCTATGTGTTGATTGCGAAGGGTGCGGGCGCGGATGCGTATATGATTGGAAAAGTGGCAGTCAGCCAGATTCAGAATCTTGTGATTGCCTACAAGGAGCATTTTGACAAGAATAACTTTTTCCAGAATCTCCTGCTTGACAATCTGCTCCTGGTCGATATATACAACCGGGCAAAGAAGCTCCATATCGAATCGGAGGTGCCAAGGGTCGTATGTCTTGTCGAGGCACAGAATGACAAGGACAATATTTCAATGGAAATGCTGAAAAACATTTTCGGCGAGCAGCCTGGTTTTTATCTGACGGCTGTTGAGCAGAAAAATATCATCCTGATAAAGGATGTCAGTTCCATGGATGCCTATGACGAGGTTGAGCAGACTGCCCAGGTTATTGTGGATATGCTGGGGTCTGAGGCGATGCTGATTGCAAAGGTATCTTATGGCACGATTGTCGGGGAGCTCAGGGAGGTGTCCAAATCCTATAAGGAAGCGAAGATGGCGCGGGATGTCGGCATGATATTCTATATGGAGAAATCCATTGTCGCATACAACACACTGGGAATCGGACGGTTGATTTACCAGCTTCCGATAAATCTGTGCCGTATTTTTATGAAGGAAATTTTCGGCGACAACATTCCGGACGATTTGGATGATGAGATACTCACGACCGTCCAGAAATTCTTTGACAACAACCTGAACGTGTCGGAGACTTCCAGGCAGCTTTATGTGCACAGGAACACGCTGGTATACAGGATAGAGAAGCTGCATCAGTCAACCGGGCTTGACATCAGGAAATTTGATGATGCCCTGACTTTCAAGATTGCGCTGATGGTTGTCAATTATATGAAATATATTGACTCACTCGAGTAAAACAAAAATCAAGCGAAAAATTTTCGCTTGATTTTTGGCTTTTTGAGATTATTCGACACCCTCAAAAATATCTGCGAGGGTCATCTGGATATGGGGAAATGCCCTCAGGCTTATGACTGTTTCGGCATTGTAATGTTCATCTTCTTTGTTGTCCTCCAGAATATAACTGTTTTCAAGTACATACTTTCCATCCCTGAGATAGTAAATCTGGACACCGCGCTCCCTTGGGGATACAATCCAGTATTCCAGGACACCGGCGGTTTCGTAGATGTCTTTTTTGGCAGTCACGTCACGCATGGCTGTGGAGGGGCTTAACGTTTCCACGATAAATTTGGGAACGCCCAGATAGCATCCTCCTTTTATCTTGTTTCTGTCGCAGACAATCATAATGTCAGGAATCGTGTAGTCGTCACTGACCTCCGGCTGATACCGGAAATCAAGATTTTCGATGAATACGAGACATAAGCTGTCCTTTAGACTGTTTTTTATGATTGTGTTAATATTGTTATTTACAACCCCATGCAGATAATTTGGGGAGGGGGACATGTTGTAGATGACGCCGTCTATTTTTTCCGTTTTTTGATATTCTCCTGCCAGTAGTGCCATAATAATCCTCCATTCTTTTTGTAACAGTTCAGCCTCGGATTCCTGTTACAAGCATCAAGCCATGCAAAACCACTTCGTGGTGGCTTGATGCACCTCAGCCACTACGCTGTTTCACGGACTTTGCAGCAAGTGCAAAGTCCTGGGCTGAACTGTTACATCTTTTCTCTATCATGATTCTACCATATGAAACGGCATGATTCAAGGCATAATCACACATTGGTGGACATACATTAGAGTAATGTATTACTATTCAGATGTTCATCAAAGTAGCGGGAATATAAATGATGCGGGAGGTGCAGCGTGCAGTTTTTTTATATTGATTATATGAATAATGGAAAGAAGGAGCGCAATATCGGATTTCTGCGGGTGGAAAATGACGGTGTCAGCATAGGGCTGCGGGGGGTGCCGCTGCAATGCGGGAACAGCTGCAGGGTATACGCCGTGAACAAATATGACGAGCGGATTCTGATGGGGGAAATTGCGGTCAGAAACGGCTACAGCATGGAGAAATTAAAGTGGAATGACAAAGTGGATTTCGTGCATTGCATGCGGATAGAGATACCGCTCTACGGAAGCCGTAAGGGCATCTGTGTCCTGAGGGATGATGTGCCGCAGACACACAGCACGGAAAAGACGGCAGATGTGCCGCCGGAGGCGCAAAATGCTGTCAGCGTCGGGAAAGCGGCATCCCGTGATACAGGCGTGGCTGTAGAACACGACAAAAGTTATGCTGTAAATGAGAGGACTTCGCAGGATAATGCAGGATGTCAGGATATTTATGATGAGATTCACGAGGATAAGTGGCAGCAGCTCATGAAAATTTATCCGCAGGTGCATATCTGCCCGGAGGCGCAGAGCATCGTAATCAGACCCAAGGACGCAGTGATACTGACACAGCAGTATCATGAGCTGGCGACAAACTCGTTTGTGCTGCATGCCTATTACAATTACCGTCAGCTGCTTCTGTTCCGGTATACCGAGGGCGGGACGGCAAAAAGCAATATCAAATATTATCTCGGCGTGCCGGGCGTATATTATGAGCGGGAACAGCGCATTGCGCAGATGTTCGGATTCGAGGGCTTTGAGAACGGCGAGGCGCGGATGCAGCAGGATGCGGACAACAAGGTATACAAGGGGTGCTTCGGATACTACATGAAGCGCGTGGAGATATAAGGAACGACTTCTTAACAGCCCCTTAGAGCGACGGAGGGAACCAGGGGCCTGCAAAGGTCTGCAAAGGAATGCAGTGTTTCCTCGGAATGCGCGTGATATCCGGGCAGGAGAACGCCCGCACTGTCCACATAGGACTGCAAAAAATACGCCCTTGCGCCAGCTATCCATTTGGCAATGGAAACCATATCCTCCCCGCTGTGCAGTTCTCTTACAACCGTGGTGCGGAATTCATAAGGAATCTTTTGCTGATTCAGGAGCGTATGAACGGACTGGTTGATATCCGAAAGGAGAAAGGAATCCGCCGCGTCAGGAAAACCGACGGTGGCGGCATATTTTTGCGGGGCATTTTTGATATCCATTGCGCAGTAGTCAATCAGCCCGTCGCAAATCAGGGAATCCAGCATATCCGGGTTTGTCCCATTCGTGTCAAGCTTTACGAGATAGCCCAGTTTTTTGACACGTCCAATAAAGTCCGGCAGGTCATCGTGTAATGTCGGTTCGCCGCCCGTGATGCACACGCCTTCAAGCACATTGCGCCTTTTATCCAGAAAAGAAAAAATATCTTCCTCAGCAAGCGGTGCGGCTGCATCCGTTTTTAGCACAATATCCCTGTTATGGCAATAGGGACACCTGAAATTGCAGCCGCCAGTAAAAAGGGCAGCGGCAACATGTCCCGGAAAATCCAGCAGTGTAGTCTTGGTAAGACCCAGTATCAGCATATGTAACCACCTCCGTTTTCATTATATATCACCATCCATGGAACTGTCTACTTTGTATAAAAAGGTTTGCACCCCGATAAAATAAATGCTATGATAAATACAATTGGGAAAAGAGAGTGGATGACAAATGAAAAAAATAGTACTGATTGGACCGGTGTATCCATATAAAGGCGGCATCGCGCATTATACAAGCCTGATGTATCAGGCACTGTCAAAAAAATTTGATGTCAGGATGATTTCCTATAAAATGCAGTATCCCAGGTTCCTGTTTCGAAAAGAACAGAAGGATTACAGAAACGATATGTTCGAGGTAAAAGAGGCACAGTTTCTTATACACACCGCAAATCCGCTGAATATTATCCACACTGCGCATAAAATTAAAAAAATGCGCCCGGACGTGGTCATCATGCAGTGGTGGCATCCGTATTTTGCACCATGCTACCGTATACTGGAAGCAGCGCTGGGGAAAAGGACAAAGAAAATGTTTGTGTGCCACAATGTATTTCCGCACGAGCGTTTTCCGATGGACAGATTTCTGATAAGGATGACGCTGAAAAAGGCAGATTATTTTCTCGTACATTCGCAGAGCGACGGCGCTGATTTGCTAACAATCAAGCCGGATGCATGTTACAGGCAGAATCCCCATCCGACATACAATGCGTTTCAAATCCGGAACCTGACAAAGGCACAGGCAAGAGACGAGCTGATGCGGCTTTCCGGAAACAGAAACTTAAATGGGAAATTGCTGCTGTTCTTTGGCTTTGTGCGGGATTATAAGGGACTAAGGTATCTGATACAGGCAATGCCCGCCATCAGGGAGCAGCTGGATGACATCACCCTCCTGGTGGTGGGCGCCTTTGGCAGCGACAAGGAGGACTACCTGCACCTGATTGAGCAGAACCAGGTGCAGGACTGCGTCGAGGTGGTAGACGGCTACACACCCGACAATGAGGTGGAGGTATACTTTTCTGCAAGCGACATGGTTGTCCTTCCATATGAGTCGGCGACGCAGAGCGGGATTGTGCAGATAGCCTACGGATTCCAGAAGCCGGTTCTCGTGACCAGTGTGGGCGGGCTGCCCGATGTCGTGACGGATAACAGCACGGGATACGTTGTGGAGCCGCGAAATCCCCGGCAGCTTGCGGATGCCGTTGTCCGTTTTTACCAGGACGGCATGGAGGAAACATTTGTGGAAAACGTGAAAAGAGAAGCGCACCGGTTTTCGTGGGACAGGCTGACAGAGAAGGTAGAGGAGCTGCTGCAGGATGAATGAACCATTGATTAGTGTTATCGTACCAGTGTATAATGTGGAGAAATACCTGGCGCGCTGTGTCGACAGCATACTTGCCCAGACCTACAGAAACCTTGAGGTAATACTGGTCGATGACGGCTCGTCAGACAGCTCGGGAGAGGCGTGTGACGCATATGCCGCAAAAGATGCGCGGGTCAGAGCCGTCCACAAGGACAATGGGGGGCTGTCGGATGCCAGAAATGTGGGGATGCAGGCAGCGCAGGGCGAGTACTATTCATTTGTGGATAGCGACGACTGGATAGCGGCAGATTACATTGCCTATCTCTACGGGCTTTTGTCCCGGAATCATGCACAGATAGCAGTCTGCGGTTACCGGAAAGTGTATGAAAAGGAAGAAAACGGTGCGGGCAGTGCGGGCACTTCGGTCGATATATATGATTCCGGGGAGGGATTGTTTCGGCTGCTGTACCAGAGGGGAATGATAACCGCTGCGTGGGGGAGGTTATTCCAGGCAGCATTGTTTCGCGACATTCGTTTTCCGAAAGGAAAGCTGCATGAGGATGTCGCAGTCATGTACAGGCTGTTTGACAAGGCGGATAAAATTGTCTGCGGGGATGCGGAGAAATATTTTTATTTCCAGCGCAGGGACAGTATCGTGAACAGGGAATTTGACAGGCGGCGTATGGATTATATTTCCTTTACGGGCGAATGCATCTTATATATGGAAGAAAAGCATCCGGAATTAAAAAAAGCCGCCATTTCCAGACATTTCAGCGCATGCTTTGACCTGCTGTCAAGCGAGGGATTTGACAAAAAGAATCATGCGGACGCGTACAGCCGGCTTGTCCATGAAATTAAAAAATATAGAAGAGTGGTGCTGGCTGATAAGCAGGCACGGCTAAAAAACCGTCTGGCGGCAGCCGGCTCCTGTCTTTCCATTCCCATAGTGCAGAAGCTAAGCCGCCTTATCAGCCGCCCATAAACGATGATACAATATAAGGTAGTAGAAACGATGAAAAAACAGGACGGAAAAGTAAGCGTCATAGTACCATTATACAATGGGGAAAAACACATAGAGGCGACAATAAAAAGCATCCTGCATTCCAGCTATGGGAATCTGGAAGTATTGGTAATCAATGACGGCTCCACGGATGACAGCCGGACGATATGCGAGCGCCTGCGCAGGACGGACAATCGGATAACGATATATGACAAGGAAAACGAGGGCACAGTCTCGGCAAGGAACTACGGCGTAGAAAGAGCGGAAGGCACATATCTGTGCTTCTGCGACCAGGATGACATCGTGGATGAGGACTGTTATGCAAAACAGGCAGAGCGGATGGCGCTTGACCAGAGTGACATCTGTATGTGCAGCGTCGGACGGAGCATTGACGGCAAGCGCTCCGCCTTTGAGCTGTCTGACGACGCATGCTATGAGGGGGATGAAATTCTGCAGGAGCTCCTGTATCCGCTTCTGTTCAACGGTTTTGAACCGCCGGTAAAGATGGGTACCAAGAACCGCTATCCCCACATCTGGTCCTGTATGTTCCGCATGGACTTCTGGAAAAAGCATCACCTGAAATTCAGGGCATACGTAAACTTCGAGGATGACCTGCTCGTCAAGACGCAGGCGCTGGCATGTGCAGGACGTGTCAGTACAATCGCCCACATAGGTTATTATTGGAGGGTCAACCTGGACTCCGAGACATACGCCCATAAATATATCACGCATCTTGCCAAAAAACAGCAGGACTGCTACGAGGATATGTACCAGAGCATCGCAGGCAGGGTCCATGACAGACAAACGCTCGAGCTGTTCAAAAACGCAGTATACTGCAGGCAGTATCTGGAAGCAGTACACAACCTGGCAAGCCCGGAGAAGAAAAAAACGCGCAGGGCAATCAAGAAATACTATGAGGAAAATATCTACAGCCGCAGCTTTGAAACCTGCATCACGGCCGCCAAAATGGTGAAAAGGGGTAAAATAAAGCCCCAGATAATTTTGCGCCTGCTTGCAGGCAGGCACACCATGATGAGCTATTATGCCGAAGTGATCCTGGATTTCATTCTGCTCATGACACTGCACTCGCAGACACTGACGAAGATGGAGCGGAAGCTAAAAGGGATTCGGATGTGACTGGACGAGTATGCGTTTCGCGGAAAGGAATGCCTGATTGGACAGGGAAACGCTAAAGCTGATAGATAAAAGAAAAAAGGATAAAGAAAATGAGAAATAACAAGTTTGTTGCGATAGATTTATTTTGTGGCTGTGGCGGCTTTTCTTATGGTTTTCAGCATGCAGGCTTTGATGTCGCTTTGGGAATTGATATGTGGAAAGACGCAACAGTTACATATAAACATAATTTTCCTGATACACATGTGATCAATGATGATATTACCAACATTACAGCGGATGACATATTGGCAAGGCTCCAGATGAAAGCGGATGATATTGATGTCATTATAGGCGGGCCGCCCTGCCAGGGTTTTTCTGTTTCGGGAAAAAGAATGATAGATGACCCGAGAAATAAACTCTATAAATCTTTTGTAGGGCTGGTAGACGAAATCAGGCCAAAAGTGTTTGTCATGGAGAACGTACCAGGACTCATCCGGTTATTTGGCGGGAAGGTAAAAGAACAGGTTTTATTTGATTTCTCCTCATTAGGATACAGAGTGAAGGTACGGCAGCTGTCGTCGGATGAGTATGGGATTCCGCAGCAGAGAAAAAGGGTATTTTTTGTCGGAATAAATGAGAAGAAGCTATCAGACCATGCTGAATTCCAGTTTCCGGAGGCGGAATATGGGGAAGGAAAGAAACCGTTCGTTACGTGTAAGGATGCCATTTCAGATCTGGATTTTGTTCCTGATGATGTGTCTTTGGGAGAAAATATTCCATATAAAATTCCGGCGCAGTCCGAGTACCAGGAACGGATGCGGAAAGATAGTGGCAGCATAAAGAACCATTCGATTACGATTCACAAGGAACAGACAAAAAAAATTATTGCCATGGTTCCCGACGGGGGAAATTACAAAGACTTACCTGCCGAATTGCAGAACACTAGAAAGGTTCACATTGCATGGACAAGGATGAACAGTGAGAAACCGTGCTTTACAATTGATACGGGGCATAATCACCATTTTCATTATAAGGAAAACAGAGTGCCGACGGTAAGGGAATCTGCAAGAATCCAATCCTTTCCAGACAGCTTTGAATTTATCGGAATAAAAACCAGCCAGCTCAAACAGGTTGGAAATGCAGTGCCGCCGCTTATGGCAGAGGCAGTCGCGCGACAGGTCATTGATGTAATGGAGAGAGGGTGATTTTGTGTACAATCATTTCAACCAGTATAGATGTATCATCATAAGAGGAAAATCCCAGAAGGAGATAGATGATTTATTGTCAGCATACGCAAAAGTAATAGACGACATCACTCCATGCGAAACAGAGGTTTTTTCACGGAAATTTAATGAACTGCTGGCACCATGTCTGTCAGCAGATAAAAGAATAAAGAAGACACTGGACAACCACAGGACTGAAATTGCCGGAAAGCTTTTTGGAATGTATTACGTGGAAGAGAATGGTTACGTGTATGCATCCGACCGGACAAAAAAATTTTTGGCGGATAATGACCAGCCGGCGTTCTTTAAGGATATATGCTATAAGATGCAGTTCCCTAATGGAATGCAGAAACCACAGACGTTCCAACCCTTATTGGACAATAAAATATCCATCAGACCCAATGCCTTTGTGTTAAGGGTATTACAACTGGCAGCGGCAAAACATCTGGTGCTGACCAAAAAAGAAATAGGATATTATATTTTAAATTCATTAGACGTACTTCAGGGAGCAGCTGTCCCGGAAGAAGTGATAGAAGCCATTGAAAGGGATAGAAAAGATGGCGTGGTAAGGATGATTGAGACAGAAGGCAAGGCATCGTCATATAACTATCAGCATATCAATGAACAGATAAACTACCTGGAACTGGCAAACCTTATTTACACAAATGGCGCAGGAGAAGTCTGGCTAAACCAAAATGAAAATGAGGCGATTCAGATATTTGCCTCTGACTGGAATAAGGAGCCGGCGTTTGATGTGTATTCGTTTGATTTGTCATCTGTTGAAGGACGTAAGCAATTTGAACTGGAGTGGACGTATTATTTTGGCAAACTGAGTGATAAGGCACAGAAATTTGAGACGACGGCAAATGCTTTGGGTGTTGCAGACGAACTGCCGAAGAAGAAAAAAGGAACGAGCGGCCAGACAACTGTTGAAATTGGTGATGAAGGTGAGGCATTTGTATTTGAATATGAAAAGAACAGGGTCTTCAAATTTAATCCCCGCCTGGTTAACAGGGTATTGTCGCTGGGCAAGACAAAAGGACTGGGATATGATATCCAGTCAGTCGTTGCTGAGGAGGGGGATAAGGCAGACTTTGCGAAGTATATTGAGGTAAAGTCTACAAAGAGGGTTACCGAGCCGAATCTGAGTGACGCCTGCTGGATGGACACCCTTAACATAACGAGGAATGAATGGATTGCGGCACAACAGCATGGGGCATTTTACTGCATTTACAGAGTTTATTTTGTCAGGGGGCGCATATTGATGTACGTAATAAATAACATACATCAAAAACAGGTGGATAAGAAGGTTGACATCGTTCCCCTGACATACAGAATTGATTTTGGAAAGGATGCAATTGACCGGGTAGTGACAGAGGAGTTGGAGAAAGATGTATAAAGTTGTTTCGTTGTTTTCCGGATGCGGAGGAGCAGACCAGGGGATAACCGGAAATTTTGTTTTCAACAAAAAAAAATATGAAAGACTTCCGTTTGAACTTGTCTATGCAACCGATATTGACCAGAAAGCACTCAATTCTCATATGAAGAATTTTAAATGCGAAAAAGTTGTCTGCAAGGACATATGTGAAACCAGTTCCGAGGAAATACCTGACTGCGATATTGTTGTGGGCGGTTTCCCGTGCCAGTCGTTTAGTACAGTGAATCCTACAAAAGACCCGTTTGATGACAGGGCAAATTTATACAGGCAGATGGTGCGGGTTGTAAAGGACAAGCAGCCAAAAGTATTTATAGCCGAAAATGTAAAGGGAATGATGACCTTGCATAAAGGGCAGATTTTTAAGCGAATCATCAAGGCTTTTGAGGAAGCGGGGTATAAAACATATACGAGGCTTATTAACGCCGCGGATTATGGCGTGCCACAAAAAAGGGAAAGAGTAATCATAGTCGGCATTCGAAATGATTTGAATGCTATTATGGAATACAGCTTTCCGGATGAAACAAACAAAAACAGTTGGGTGCCATTATCAGTGGCGGTTCCGCAGCTGGCGATTGACCAGGAAAAGTATTATTTTTCTGAAAGAGCAGTCCAGGGAATGAAAAATGCAAAAAACAATATGAAGCGGGGGTTATACCAGGATTTGGATAAGCCCTGCCTGACGGTTACAAGTCACCTGGCAAAGGTAAGCTTAAACTCAAGGGATCCCGTATTGTTAGTGGATCCGGACAAGGAACTATACAGACGCTTTACACCACAGGAGGCGGCGCGGATACAATCGTTCCCGGATACGTTTATATTTGCCGGAAGTGAAGCAGATGCATACAGGCAAATTGGAAATGCAATTCCGCCGGTCATGTTCTGGCATATAGCGAATTCCATTAAGAAATACTTGGAAATGGTGGAAATGGCAGAATGTGAGGAAGCGATTTGAGGGATGGGAAATTTATGACAGGACTGCATTCATCAAAGAATGGTGTCTGTAACTGGAAGCCGAAGGCTGAACTGTTACGTTTTGGGCTTTCCTTGAAAAAAAGATAGTGGACTTGGCGGATAAAAGTGTGATATTATTAATACATTCACAAATATATGGAATATGGCAATCATATATAGTTATACTGGCGGTCGAAAAGACTGACCGCTCAGTATAAAGTTATGCACACAGCCGCATAAGGAAATATGTCGCTTCGCGGCTGCGGCTGGCGCAATACTCACGGCAGATTTCAGCTGTCGTGAGTATACAATAAAACTATAGACATGTGGCAGATATACAAATATAGCATATACTAATATGGAGGAGCAATGCTTATGGAGAGATTGGAGTGGGATAGACTACTGTGCGAGAAAAGAGAAAGGTCTTCTGCATCCATAACAAAAGATAATACAACGGATGTAATAGCAAGAAATCAATTCGAAGCTGATTATGACAGGATAGTAGGGGCATCATTTGTAAGAAGGCTTCAGGATAAGGCCCAGGTTTTTCCACTTCAGCAAAATGATATTATCAGGACAAGGCTGACTCATTCCATCGAAGTATCTGCAATGGCAAGATCGCTTGGAAAAGCTGTAGGAAAACAACTGGAACAAAAGAGAATAGATGATTTTGACGCGGATAAGACAGAAAAATTGTCAGCACTTTTGCAGACGATGGGATTGATACATGATTTAGGAAATCCGCCATTTGGTCATTACGGAGAGACTGTTATAAGTGAATGGTTCAAAGAATGGTTTGATGGAGATGGAAAAAATGTAGACGGTGTTAAGGAACTTACGGAGCAGGAGAAAAATGACTTTTTATATTTTGATGGAAATGTCCAAAATATTAGAATTATAACAAAACTTCAGACACAAAATGACTGCTATGGAGCAAATTTTACATATGCGACAATAAACACTTTAATAAAATACCCATATAAGTCGGACGTTGATTTTATTAAGAAAAATAAAAAGCCAAAATTTGGATTTTTTAAGTCAGAGGAAGGAATTATCGAGAAAGCTTTTGCTGCAACAGGTTTGGAATTAGGGCAGAGGCATCCGGCGACATATCTGCTGGAAGCAGCAGATGACATTATTTATATTTGTGATGATATAGAAGATGGGGTGAAAAAGGGTTGTATAAATTGGGACATAACCTATGCAGAAATTGAGAAAAAATTTGGCAACAAGTACAAAGAAATTTTTGATAATATAAATGGCAGAGAGCCGGATAAGAATATGGATGCAACAGAAATAAAGCTTGCAAGAGTCCGTAACTTTAGGAATTTTGTTCAAGGATATTTGTTTAAACGAGCTATAACAGAATTTATTGAACATTATGATGACATCATGACAAGCACATATAAAGAAAAAGAATTATTGGCTTGTGAGAATGACTTGATATCATATCTTAAAAAAGAAGTTACGGCGAAGTATTGTTTTTCTGCACCGGAAGTTTTAAAGCTTGAAGTAGTGGGTGATGAGGTAATTCGTACCTTACTTAATACGTTTGTTCCTACATTGATAAAAAACAGAACATCCCTTGAGGACACATCGAAATATGCGGGGAAAATATATAAAATGATTTCTCCTAATTTTCGGTATATTGCAAGATATGACTATAAGACACATAATCTTTGCAACGTATCAGAGATAGGGACATATGAAATGATACATTTAGCAGTTGACTTTATTTCTGGAATGACAGATTCTTATGCTGTTAACATATATAAATCATTAAAAGGAATAAGTCTTCCATATTAAAAGAAAGAAGGTTAAATATGAGCGGAATAAAAGACGAAATATATTCATATTTGCAGGATTACCCGCCTTCTATGGAATTGCTTAATTGTCTGGAAGAAACAGGGGACTTATATCTGATAGGGGGAGCTCTCAGAGAATATAAGGATTATGGAAAAATAAAGAAATTGCGTGATATTGATATTGTTATTGATATAAAATTAATGGATCGTTGGAATAATATCTTGAAAAAATATAATCCGGGCAGGAATAAGTTTGATGGTTATAAGATTGTATGTTCTAATCTTATTGTTGACATTTGGTCAATTAATGAGTGCTGGGCGTATAGGGAGAATATCATTAAATGCGAACCGGATAAATATGTAGAAAATTTGCCCCGGACAGTATTCCTTAATATGGATTCAATCGTATATGATATGCGTAACGATAGATGGTTCGATAAAATATACAGAGTGGCAAAGGACAGTGGTATATTGGATGTAGTTTTGGAAGACAATCCGCACCTTGAACTGAACATCCTTAGGGCTATTATTTTAAAAGAAAGATATCAGATGGTGTTTTCAGATAAGCTGATAAGCATAATTAAAAAGCATGATACAGCAGATTTATATAAAAAATTATTAATGATACAGGAAAAGCGATATAAAGAAAGCATTGTTTCGGCAGAGGTCATTAATAATATTTTAAGGGAATGCAATGAGCAAAAGAAGTAGTAGTTAAGGAGCGGTGATTTTTTACAATTCCTTAGCATACTGTAATGACTTGCATTCCTGTCATAAATAATCGAAAAAAGGGTAACCGTTATGAGTCTTTGAGTAGGGGCTTATAACGGTTTTGTACTTGGGTATATGCATAAAAGATATCCGAAAAAAGGAAAGGAAGCAGGTATATGGGCGGAAAGATAGTAAATATAGGTGAGCAGCGATTTGACAGGATGATTGAAGGAAACAAATTTTATATTGATAAGACCGCGTTCATCAGAGAATGGTGGGAGTATGGCTCGACAGTGACACTCATCACCCGCCCGCGCAGATTCGGGAAAACACTCAATATGAGCATGCTGGAATGCTTTTTCTCGACGAAATATGCAGACAGGGGTGACCTGTTCAAAGGGCTTTCCATCTGGGAAGAAGGTGGAACAGCAGATGTAAATAAATATCGCAAATTGCAGGGGACATTTCCGCTGATATTTTTGAGCTTTGCACCGATAAAGTCAGGGGATATTGAGGGAATCAAGACAGGAATCAAGCAGATGATAGTTGATGTGTACAGGGAGTACAGTGATATCATGGAGACTGGAGAGTTTGATGACGCAGAGAGGGCGTTTTTTCAGTCCGTTACAGACGATATGGATGATAAGAAAGCAATTATTGCAGTAAAACGGCTTTGTGGCTTTCTGAAAAGGTTTTACTGCAGCAGTGTCATTGTCCTCCTTGACGAGTACGACACACCGATGCAGGAATCATGGCTTGCGGGTACATGGGATGAATCGGTCGATTTTTTCAGGAATTTTTTCAATCATACGTTTAAGACAAATGATGCCCTGTACCGCGGTCTGATTACAGGAATCACGAGGATATCCAAGGAATCCATATTCTCCGACCTGAACAACTTGGATGTCATCACAACCACCTCTGACGAGTATGCAACGGCATTTGGTTTTACGGAGGAGGAAGTGTTCCAGGCGCTTGATGATGTGGGATTGGGCGGCGAAAAACAGGAAGTGAAGAAGTGGTATGATGGATTTAACTTCGGTGATCATACTGACATTTACAACCCATGGTCAATCGCATCTTTTATCCGAAAAAAGGGAAAATATAATGCATACTGGTCAAATACCAGTGGCAATGGGCTGGTAAACGCGTTGATTCAGCAGGGGAATAAAGAAATCAAAAAAACGATGGAAGACCTTGTACAAGGGAAAAGCTTTGAGGTACAGATAGACGAGCAGATAGCGTTTGAGCGACTAAAGGACAATGCGGAAGCCGTGTGGAGCCTGCTGCTTGCAACAGGATATCTGAAAGTGCAGGGAACAAGAATGGGCGGTGCGGATGATTGTGACATTTTGTATACACTTTCGATCACCAATGCTGAGGTGCGTCAGATGTTCCGCAACATGGTGCGGGGATGGTTTGGAGGAGATACAAAGGAGGTTTACAACGAGTTCATTAAGGCAATGCTGGATGATGATGTGCTTATGATGAATGCGTTCATGAACAAGGTGGCGCTAAGGACATTCAGTTCGTTTGACAGTGGAAATCACCCTTCCGATGAATCGGAGCCAGAACGTTTTTATCATGGGTTTGTGCTTGGAATGGTGGTGAACCTGGCTGGCAAATATCAGGTACGCTCGAATCGTGAGAGCGGTTATGGGCGCTATGATGTGATGCTGGAACCGGCTGACCCTGCCGGAAAGGCATTTATTTTTGAATTTAAAGTGATGAATCCGTACCTTGGGGAGCAGAATCTGGAGGACACGCTGAAAGAGGCGCATCGGCAGATAGTGGAGAAGCAGTACGAGACAGAGCTTGTTTCAAGGGGATTTGCGCCGGAACAGATACGCAAGTATGGGTTTGCGTTTCGGGGGAAAGAGTGTTTAATAGGGTGAACCCTGCGTGAAGGGATGAAAAAATATTATGAGCTTCCAGACGATGCGGTGTTTGTATGGGATTGATTTTTCCTATAAAGCACATAATCGTCTACGGAATCATGTATCACGTAGCGCTCTTCAAGAATATCCGATATACATCCTGTCTGCCCTGCGGTTAAGATCCATGTGGCATCGCCGTTTGCGAAAACCGAGTGAATATCATTTTTCACAAATTCACTAAACGATGCGTGCCATTCCTGAATGACAAAGTATTTGTATGCAGGTGTCAGGTCATATGCCAGATATAGCCCCTTGAAACGGTTATCGCCATATGCAACAAAGGAAGCAAGCTCGTCATCAGGTATCTGTTTCAGAAGATATTCATAACTGCCGCGTGTACCTTCAAAAGCATGGTATTCACGATAAATATTCAGCGACTCAGCCATGTTTCTTATGGAGTAGGCGCATATTATCATAATAATGGGCAAAACTGCCAATTTGGCAAAGCTTCTTGCGGATTGTTTCAGGTCAAGCGGAACGAGCTCATTGAAAAGCAAAGCGACCTGGGGAAGGCAAATCCCAGGATACTGCAAAAAAAGCTGCCCGCTTAAAAAGAGATATGTTTCCATGGCGAAAGCCAGGCTATAAAATAATGCGATAGGGTGTGCTTTACGGCTAAATGCAAAAACTGCCGCAAGCGCAATACACCAGTAGCTGAAATAAAATTTAAAAAATGTGACAGCATTGCCCGAATCAGGGGTTTTTACCCAGGACAGCATTTTGCTGGCATACTCAAAATTATAAGCAAATGTTCCGTAAAGGAAGTCTCCAAAACATTCATGGTGCAAAAAATAGAATGCAAAGGGAATGCAGACCAACACAAATCCAAGAATAAAGCCTAACGCATTTCGAACTAGGTCTGCATATTGCTTCTGGATAAGCAATATAACGGATATGACGAGCACCCCGGTACAGACCATGACGCCATTGGTAATTCTGGTCATTGCGCATATACCGAAAGCAATCCCATAGAACATTGCCACATAGGGGGAATGCCGTTTATCCTTACAATATAAAAATTTCATCTGAAAATATGTGCTTACAGCAAGAAAAGGCAGGCAGTATTCCTCAACACAGTTCCCCTCAACATAATTGCGTTTATAAATTATCAGGGAAATGACAACAACAATGATGCCAAAGTAGCTGCTCTCAGAACGAAGCCGTGCGATATCAAATATGGCATTTACTGTAATAATGATAAAGAGTGACTGAATTATGGCGACTCCGGATTTGCTTCCTGCAATCATAAAACCAAGCATGTCAATAAAGAAAATAAAAGGACCTTTGTGGTCAAACAGTTCTTTGTATGGGATTCTTCCCTGCATCTGTGCCTTACCTATTGTGAGAAATTGTGCGGAATCCCCGCCGTAATAATCAGGGTATAAGGGGGATGTACTATATGAAAAGAAATATACAAATAGTACGCCAAGCATACTAAGGGCAACTCTCGCCGCAAGCTCTCCTTTATGCTGCATGATATAATTTTTCATGAAAAGCCTCCATTATTTATTGATATATTCATTAAAAACAGGATAAATAAAGTGCCACAACTATAGCAACTGCCTAATTTTATCACAAAAACATAAAATTGAATAGCGTTTTTCATGCTTTTGTGATAGAATGCTTTTGGTACAGCGTAACAGTTCAGCCTTCGGCTTCCTGTTACAGGCATCAAGCCATGCAAAACCACTTCGTTGGTGTCAAAGCCACGTTCCGTGGCTTGATGCATCTCAGCCACTACGCTTTCTCACGTGGCTTGTAAAGCCATAATTTGCAGCATAGTGCAAAGTCCTGGGCTGAACTGTTATGGTACGGCATCATGTTGGAAGGGTGATAATGCTGGAATTTCTGAAAATGACAGGATGAGAAGAACAGGAGATTATAAGAGGGGTTCTTATGGCAGTTGCAAGATATGCAGTAGTAATTGTGACATATAACAGGGAAAGGCTGTTGCGGGAGTGCATTGAAAATGTGGGAAATCAGACAGCTTCGCCCGACAGCATCATAATCGTAAACAATGCATCGACAGATGGAACGCAGACCTGTCTGGAAGAATTGTCTGCGGAAAGTACGGTTTATGATATCATCAATCTCTCACAAAATATCGGAGGAGCGGGAGGGTTTTCAAAAGGCATTGAACGGGCAGTGCAAAAAGACATAGAAAGCGTACTCCTCATTGATGATGATGCCATGCTTGAAAAAGATTATATGGAGAAACTGCTGAAAGCCAGGGAAAAGTATGCGGATTATAAAGCGTTTGCAGGCACAGTAAAAGTTAATGATACTATTGATACATACCACAGGAGGAATGTGTCAAAACTGGGACTTTTTTTTATAAATTGTGAAAAAGACAAGTACAATCAGCCTCATTTCGAGTGTGAGATTGCTTCCTTTTGCGGTATGATGATTGACATCTCACTTATCAGGCAAATTGGTTTACCCCATGCAGAATATTTCATATGGCATGACGATGCAGAATATTCCATGCGCATTCGAAAGTACAGCAAATTCCTGGTAGTAACAGACGCAGTCCTGAATCATAAGACAAAGCCTGTGGACAAGACAGGCAAAAGAAGATACGACTGGAGAGAATACTATGCAGTTAGAAATCGTATACTGATGGTTAGGGAACATGGGAATATAATTGACCAGATCGTAAATTATGCCAACTTATTTGCCAATGTGATTTTTCGGAACTGGCTGTTCGGAATCATAAAAAAAGATGATTATGATTGGAAATATGAACAGCTTCTGGTGAAAATGGCAATCAAAAACACCAGAAGCGATAGATTGGATAATATAATTATAAAACGCGAAGGGCAGATAAAAAATTGCAAATAAATATGTGGCAAACGAGGTGACATAATGCGTTTTTTTAAAGAGATAAGGAAATATTGGGGATTTGCAAAATATGCGGCAAACTGTGACTTGAAAGCTGAAGTGGCAAATTCCTATCTTAACTGGCTGTGGTGGGTATTGGAGCCATTGGCGACCATGATCATCTATACGCTTGTATTCGGAATTGCATTTAACTCCCAGGAAGAATATTTTCCCATCTTTATTATTATAGGAATTATGATGTGGGACTTTTTTAACCGCCTTGTAATGAGCAGTGTCGATATGATCAGGGGCAATCAGCACATCATATCAAGAGTGTACATGCCCAAGTATGTACTGGTGATTCAGAGAATGCTTGTACTGGCTTTTAAGATGATGATAAACTTTGGACTGGTAGTGATTATGCTGATGATCTATCGTGTTCACATCAACTTCAATATACTGTTTATCATTCCAATCCTGATCGTATTTTTTATGTTTTGTTTTGGATTTTGCCTGCTCATCATGCATTTTGGCGTATACGTAAGCGATTTGACAAAGGCATTGAACATCGTGCTTAATTTTGTATATTTTCTGACAGGCATATTTTACAATGTGGGAACATCATTTCCGCAGCCTTTTGGGTATCTTCTGCAGAGAGTCAATCCTATCGCATATTTTCTGTTCTGCATGCGGAAAGCAGTCCTGTATGGCGAGACGCCATCCGTAATCATGCTGTTTGTATGGTTTGTGATTTCGCTGGGTATCTGTGTGCTGGGATTACGTGTAATTTATAAAAATGAAAATGATTATGTGAAAATGGTGTAGAGATGAGTGAAATAGCGATAGAAGTAAAAAATGTAAAAGTCGTATACAAGTTAAACCAGAAATTTTCCATTCAGCGGAACCTGATCAGAAGAGATGCTGAGAAGGCAAAGGTATACGAAGCGGTAAAAGATGTCAGCTTTTCTCTTAAAAAGGGAGAAATACTTGGCGTCACTGGTAAAAACGGAAGTGGAAAATCAACACTGCTGCGGGCGCTTGCAGGAGTGTTCAGACCAAATGAAGGTACAATAGACCTGCATGGCAACTCCATATCGCTATTGTCATTAGGCATTGGATTCAATGATAATCTGACAGGAAGGGAAAACATATATCTGTCAGGCATGTTATTGGGATTTACAGAGGCAGAGATCGAAGCCAAAGAAAATGCCATTATTGAGTTTGCCGAGCTGGGAGAATTTATAGACCGTCAGGTAAAGACATATTCGAGCGGTATGTATAGTAAGCTTGCATTTGCGATAACATCAAACCTCGAAACGGATATCATATTGATTGATGAGGTGCTGAGCGTCGGAGATGAACATTTTCAGCGAAAAAGCCTGGCACGAATGGAAGAACTGATACGCGATGATAACCGAACTGTTGTATTGGTAAGCCACAATATAGAGACACTTGAAAGGCTGTGTACCCAGGTTATGTGGATGAATGATGGTATTGTTATGGAACATGGAGATACAGAAGAGGTATTGGAGCATTACAGGGAGTTTATGAGTTAGTCTGGTAACGTATAAAAATATGGGTAAATAAGGGGTATTTTATGGAATACATGCAGGCAATATTGATTGTATTCAGTCATGCACTTCGTGCATACGGATTTTCGGATGTTTTGTACCTGATGGGCGCATTTGCGCTGCTATGGTATTTGATAAGAGGAAAAGGAAAGGCATTGATGCAGATCGCAGTGCTCTATCTGATCATCGTGCTGTATACGGTTCTGGTACAGTTTATCTCTGTTGGGGATCAGTGGAAGGGTGTCAGTACATTCCTGATACATATGCTGTGCAATGTATCGCTGCTGGTCTTTGTGTTTCGAAATCGCTGGAAGTGGATGACGGCGAACTTTATATGGGCGGTATCCCTGATACAGGGAGCAGAGACCGTTGTGGCGATGTTCATGAAGGACTCTAATCTATTCTGGAAAGTCAGTGAATATCAGGATGGTGTCACACTGAACAGATTGAAGCTGTTATATGAAGAGCCGGCGTATCTGTCATTTATATGCGGCATCATGCTGCTATTCTATGTATATCAGATCATTTCCAGGAGATTTAGCTGGAAATTACTGGCTGGTGCGATTATTTGCCTGATTGATATGGCCCTGTCGAATGGGCTTGGGGGAATGATCGCATGTACGATCTCTGTCATTGTCATGCTTGCCGGATATGTGGTAGTGCATCGTGAGAAGCTTCAGGAAGATTTTGGCAGCCGTATCCGCTGGATGGGAGCGCTGGCAGTGGTCGTGCTTACGATTGGCGGGATTGTAATCCTGTTTCCTATTTACGGAAGCCGCATTTTTGACATGACACAGGGAAGTGATACCGGGTTTATGTACAATCTGCAGTCACCAATCAGGAACCTGTACATCATCATGGAACAGACCCGGGGCAGAGGTGTCGGTATCGGGCAGCTGGTAGGCAGCGATATAGGCAATCAGTTAGGCATTCATACACAACTGAACAATTCATTTGTGAATTTTTTTGCTGAGTGCGGTACATGTGGAATCGTGTTCGTAGGGATATTGATTGTCTGCCTGTTCGCAATGTGCATGGTATATGGCAGCAGTGTGACAATCGCTCTATTCCTGTATCTGATGATTTATCAGTGCGCAGCAGGCAGATTTGATGACCCTGTTATCTGGTTCTTCTATGGATGGATCGCCGCCAGCTGCAGCCAGAGAAGAGAACGCGTCAAAGAGGAACTGGAAGCACAGCCGCCTCATGAGGAAAAGAAAGACGTCGTATGTGCCATCATAGGAGCAAAGGGATTGGCGAATTATGGCGGTTATGAAACCTTTGTAGATAAACTGACAGAGTACCATATGGATAACAGCAATATTCATTACCTGATCGCGTGTAAGGCAAACGGTAAAGGTGCGATGGATGAGACAAAGCTTAAGGGCGCTGTACCAGTAGGACCAAATGAATTTCTGTACCACAGTGCGTACTGCTTCAAACTGAAATTACCATCAATCGGCTCTGCACAGGCAATCGTATATGATGTGATGGCGGCAATGTATGCGATTGATTATTTCAAGAAGCACCACACAGAGAAGCCCATTCTGTATATTCTTACCTGCCGAATAGGACCGTTTATTGACATTATTGCCAAAATGGTGCATGATTTAGGAGGAGAATATTACGTCAATCCCGATGGACATGAATGGAAACGCTCGGTGTGGTCCCCCAAGGTACGTATGTACTGGAAAATGTCAGAGCGGCTGATGATTCGAAAAGCGGATCTTGTTATCTGCGACAGCAAGAATATCGAGAGCTATATCAAAGAAACTTACAGTAAATATAAGCCAAAGACTACCTACATCGCATATGGAGCCGAGATGGAACAGAGCCAGCTGCAGGATACGGATCCAAAGTTTGCAGAGTGGCTAAAGACATATAATATTAAAAACAAAGAATATTATCTGATTGTAGGCCGGTTTGTCCCGGAAAATAATTATGAGTTCATCATAAAGGAATTTATGAAGAGTACCACGAAGAGAGAGCTGGTCATCATCACCAACATCAACAAGTCATTTATGGATGAACTGGAGCGTAAGCTTCATTTCGTCAAAGACCGCAGGATCAAATTTGTGGGAACGGTGTATGATCAGGAACTGCTCAAAAAGATCAGAGAGAACGCCTTTGCATATTTCCATGGACATGAGGTGGGAGGAACCAACCCCAGCTTAATTGAAGCACTGAGCAGTACCAGACTCAACATGCTGCTCAATGTCGGATTTAACCGCGAATGTGGTGAAGACGGCGCCCTGTACTGGGAGAAGGAAGCCGGAAGCCTTTGCGCACTGATTGATAAGGCTGAGACCATGACAACAGAGCAGATTGATGAACTCTCGATGAAAGCGAAGAAGAGGGTGAAGGAAGCGTATAGCTGGGGATTTATTGCGGATCAGTATGAGAAAGTGCTATTGGAAAAATAATTGACTTACGCTTTATTGGAATAAATCAACGGACCGATTTATGGTGCGGTGATGATGGCGATTACGTTGATTTTGGAAGCTTTAAAGAAGCGGTCAACTATACTGCAAAAGAGAAATGCATTCATTTATGTATTGCGGATAGTGATCGAAAATATGAAAAAGATACACCTGAATGATTCGGCCAGGACATGTCTGCTATTTTACTACGACTTTAAAAAGGGTATTTTAAAGGCAGATGCATCAAACGATGAAATAAAGAAGTTCAATAAAAAAGAGCTATATAGAGCATATTGGAAAAAATGTGTTGAAGATTTCGGTGTGGAAATCAGAGAAGAAAGTGAACAGAATCTAATCTTGGGAATATATGAAAAGGTATTGAAATATACGCTGCAGTACTTTCGGGAAAACATGACTGGCGACAGACAGATTTCATTTGAACCGGAAGAGTATCTGCAGGATATATGGAATGAAATTGGACAGAAGGTTTACTGCTGGGGATGCATAGGTGGAAGAATTGCGGGGTGAAGGAAATTTTATAGCAAGGATATAAATGTACTTTATTAGATGGGGGAATAATAATGGCAATTAATGAGTCTGTCAGAATATTACAACAAGTAGATTTAGAAATCACAAATGAAATTGTGAAAATATGTACAAAGCATAATATTGAATACTTTATAACTAGTGGAACTATGTTAGGAGCAATAAGACATCGGGGGTTTATCCCTTGGGATGATGACATAGATATTGGAATGATGCGGGATCAGTATGAGAAGTTTTTATCTGTGGCCGAGAAAGAGTTACCGCAAAATCTTAAATTAGTTACTTTTATGAATTCTCCTGAGTATCATTATTACATATCAAGGGTTGTTGATACTGACACCTTAATAGAAGAAGAACGCATGGCTGATGGAGAGAAGGAAACACACGTTTCGGTTGATGTTTATGCAATAGATGGCTCTCCTAATAATGTGATTCTTCGTAAAATTTACTATTTTAAAGTGATGTATCATAGGGCATTAATGTCTCTTTGCTATAAAAATTCGATAGATAGAAAACGTAAAAGAGGCTTTTTTGAAAAAATATTACTTTATATTATGGAACGTATTCCTGTTGAAAAGATGACGACACCATATAAACAAAAATGTAAAATAGACAAGTTGCTAAAAAGTAATGATGTTTATAAATCGAAATATATAGGTGATTTGATGGGGGCATATAGGACAAAGGAAATGATGCCGGCAGAATATTTTGGAAAAGGTGCCATGTACACGTTTGAGAATACAGTATTTAGGGGACCTGAAAAGTATCATGAGTATCTGACTCATATGTATGGGGATTACATGGAATTACCGCCAGAACCATCCAGAAGAAACCATTATAAAGTCATAGAAATACATGGAAAAAAATTCGATGGAGGTAAGTTAAAGTGATTATAGGTTATACAGCAGGAGTTTATGATCTGTTTCATGTAGGTCATCTTAACCTTTTTAAAAATGCGAAGGGAATGTGCGACAAGCTTGTCGTAGGTGTTACAGTTGACGAACTAGTTGCATATAAAGGAAAGCATCCCATGATTCCCTTTGAGGATCGTATTGAGTTGATTAGAAGCTGTAGGTATGTAGATGCAGCAATTCCTCAATATGATATGGATAAGCTGACTGCGTGTAAGAAGCTGGGTGCTGAAGTTTTGTTTGTTGGTGATGACTGGTATGGCACTGACAAATGGAAAAAGTATGATGAAGAGTTTGCGGAGGCTGGAATCAGAATTGTGTATTTTCCATATACAAAAGGGATTTCATCCACTAAGATTACTGAGGCATTAAAAAATACACGTGGATGGACAACTGAACAAGCTGAAAAGAACAAATAATTGATAGTGAGGATAAAAAATGATTGATAAGAAGTATTGTATGAGTTCATATATGGCATTCCGTTATATTGAGGATGATAATAAAGAGTTCTATGAGGGATTCAAACATAATAATATTAAACCACTTGCTGATAATCAGAGGATTCCTGTTAAAACTGTGGAAGATATTGACCGTGAGATAGGTAAGCAGATGGAACAATTCAAAAATAAGAGGAAAGGTATTCTTTTGTCTGGTGGAATGGATTCTGCAATTGTAGCATCTTATCTAAGCGGATCGGATGCATATACATTCCGTTTTCTTGGCGGTGAATTTCAAAAGGAAGAACTTTCCAGAGCAGAATATTATGCAAAGTATTATGGCTTGAATCTTCATTATGTTGATATTAGTTGGGATACTGTAGTTACACATCTTGATGCTGTTATGAAAGCAAAGTGCGCTCCTGTACATTCAATTGAACCTCAAATTCTTCAGGCGGCGCTTCAAGCAAAAGCTGACGGAATTGAAATGATGTTTGTAGGTGAGAGCAGTGACTTGATTTTTGGTGGCATGGACGGGCTCCTTGCTAAAGATTGGACGTTTGATGAGTTTATGGATAGATATATTTTCACAAAACCAGAAGATGTTCTTGTTGAACCTGAAAGCATGCAGTACTTATTTGAGAGATACCGTAAAGGAAATGACATTGACTTTTTAACATTTATGGATGATGTGTTTTCAATCGAGTCTTCAAGCTCCTACCTTAATGCATTTGCTGTAGCGGGAATGCCTTATTATGACCCGTATGCTAAACTTAAAATGGCTGATGAACTTGATCTATATAAGGTTCGTCATGGTGAACCTAAATATTTGATTCGTGAACTTATGGCAAAGAAATATCCAGAAATACCAGTTCCCAATAAAGTTCCTATGCCTAGACCAGTAGATGAGTACTTTAAGAGTTGGGAAGGCCCTAAGCGTCCTGAATTTAGAAGTGATATAGACATGAGCAAATATACAGGTAATCAAAAATGGCAGATGTATTGCTTAGAAAAATTCTTAGATATGAACGATTAGAATAATCGATACTATTTGCGATAAATATAAACTATAAAAATCATAGGCAACAAAAAGTGATAAATGCATTATGGAGGAACTCAAAGTGTGCGGAATAAATGGATTTATATCAAAAATTGATATTAAAGACGCGAAATTGAGAATAAGTAATATGAATACATCACTAGCACATAGAGGTCCAGATGCAGATGGTGAATATATTTCTGCGGATGGAAGAATAGCTATGGGACAAAGAAGATTAGCTATAGTTGACCTTGATGCAAGATCAAATCAGCCTTTTTATTTAGATGGTAATACAGTTATTGCTTTTAATGGAGAAATATATAATTATTTAGAATTACGTAAAAATTTAAAACATACATTTAAGACTCAATCAGATACGGAAGTCCTTGTAGCCGGCATAAAGTATAATGGAATTGAATGGATAAAAAAATGTAATGGAATGTTTGCGTTTTGTTTTTTGGATAAAAAGAGTAATCAGGCAGTTTTAGCAAGAGACAGATTAGGGATAAAACCACTATACTATTATTGCGATAAGAATATATTTGTTTTTTCTTCAGAAATAAAGGGAATACTGAATAGTGGCTTAGTAAAGGCGTCATTTAATGATGATGTAATTGATGAATATCTAGGAAACAGATACATTAGAGAACCTTACACCTTTTTTAAAGGAATATATCAGCTACCAGCAGGCCATTATTTGACAATATCCGCTGATATGGAGATCAAAATTGAAAGTTATTGGGAGTTACCATCTGAGTTTAATTTTGATAAAGAATATAATGAAGATGAGATTTATTCATTATTTAAGGAAGAGGTTAATAATTCCATCAAACGTAGAATGCTGGCAGATGTAACAGTTGGAGCATATTTAAGCGGTGGTGTTGATTCTAGTCTAATAGCAGCTATTACAAGCAAATATTCAGAAGGATCAGTTAATACCTATACGATAGGATTTCCAGAACTGAATGAGTTTGAGTATGCAAGACTGGTTGCTGATAGATATAAAACAAATCATCATGAAATAGTCATGGATGAAGTTGATTATTTTAAAATGATGGAAGAAATAATAAAATATAAAGATGCGCCATTAGGTGTGCCTAATGAAATACCGCTTGCTCAAATGTCACAAGTCTTAAAAAGAGATATTACTGTTGTGTTATCAGGAGAGGGCGCAGATGAGCTGCTAGGTGGTTATGGAAAGATATTTAGATCTCCCTTTGATTTTGTAAATGTTGATAAAAATAAAAAAGATGATTTCTACTCATATTTTATCGAAAAGTATGAATATGTACCTAGGAGTATAAGAAATAAGTATTTGAAATGTAAGTATCCATTACGTAAAGAATTTGACGATGCTATAAAAGCTGATTTTTCAAATAAATCTAATGAGGAAAATGTATTTCGTTTTTTTTATAAATATCATGTAAAGGGATTGCTTCAGAGAGTAGATATAACAACGATGTATGCAAGCGTTGAAGCAAGGGTGCCATTTCTCGATCATGAGTTGGTAGAATATTGTTTTAAAAGTGTGCCGTATGATTTGAAATTAAAATGGAACTCGGACGAGGAAAAGAGATTAGCATCAACAAAACCAGCATCATGGTATAGTGAGGCTCTAGACAAACCGAAATACTTGCTACGAAGATATGCTCTGGAATTATTACCAGAAATCGTTGTTACAAGAAAGAAAACGGGATTCCCGGTTCCTTTAAACAATTGGTTCCCCGAGCTGGAACAGTTAACAAAGGATTTATTATGTGATTCTAAATGGTTTGATAGTGATGCAATTAATGAACTATGTGATGACTGTAAAAGTAATGAGAGAGCAGGACAACTCCTATGGATGTTTTTAAATATTGAGATTTTTAGAAGATTATATTTTGAAAAGGAGTGGAGATATTAAAATTAAAAAACGTAATTTTTTACGAAAAGATGTCTCTAGTGATAAGATAATAATTTGGTTACAACGATACAAAGGTGAGTATTCAATATGAATTTAATGTATTTGCTATTTTCGTTTACAGTAGGTGGTACAGAGAGGCTTGTTGCAGATATTTGTAATGAGATGATTAATCGAAAAAATAAAGTATATTTATATATTGTTAATGATTTAATTGATGATGATTTAATAGATTCGATAGATGATAATGTTACGCTTGAACTACAAAGAAGAACTGCTGGCGAAAATAAAATAAACACATTAATTAAGATTGCTCAATATATAAGAATTAACAAAATAGATGTAGTTCATTGTAATTCGTTTGATTCTCCGGAATTATTGCTGTTAGCGAAATTGATATCTCCGAGAATAAAAGTGATTTATACTGTCCACGGAATGAATCAGTATAAAAGATTAAATATAATAAGAAAAATATATCGAAATATAATATGTGACAAAATAGTAGGAATTTCTGAGTGTGTAAGGTCTGACTTAGAAAGAAATGGTGCTGCAAAGAATAAAACCGAAGTTGTATATAATGGTATTGATCTTAATAAATACAAAGAGTGTAATCAGCGTCATTACAATGAAACCGAAACTATAGTTGGATGTGTTGCACGAATAATGCCTAAGGTAAAGGGGCAAGATTTACTATTAGAGGCAGCCAACATAATTAAGAATAGGGGATACTCCAAATTTAAATTTGTTTTTGCAGGCGGAGTTTCCGAGTCGCAAAGAAAAGAGTTTCAGAGGCTTGAAGAATATGTTATAGAAAATGAGCTTGAGGAAATTATTTCGTTTATTGGAAATGTAACAGATGTACCTGGCTTTATGAATAGTATAGATATATGTGTTGTTCCGTCAAGGACAGAAGGTTTTGGATTAACGTTAATTGAAGCGATGGCTATGGGAGTTCCTTGTGTTGCAATGGATACAGAAGGACCGGAGGAGCTTATTAAAAAAATAAACATAGGAGATATGTTTGAGAGTGGTAATTCAAAGAGTTTAGCAGATAAAATACTTGAAGTCGATACTGTTCTTTGCGAAAAAAAGAAATTATGTATGAAAAATAAGGACATTATTAAGAATGAGTTTTGTGTGGAAGAGATGTGTAATAAACTCGAAATACTTTATATGATATAAGGTATAAGAATCGAAATCTTGTAGATGCTTATTTTTCAATATGTTTATGAGAAAATAGACACTATTTTTATTGAAATTCAAATCAGTTTTAGTGCTAAACTTGTTGGATGGTGAATGTTATGTTGAAATGCGATAAGCATAAGATAATGATTTTTCTATCAGTATTAATATTTTTGAAACCGAGTAATGTTTCATATTGGTCTATGGTTGATTCAATATATAAATTGTTAAAAGTTTTGATTATGCTTGTTTTGATTGTTAAATATATTAGAAGTGGAGCCAAAATTAGAAAAAAGGATGTTCTTTTGTTTACTGTTTTATTGATATGGTTGTTTAGTGCTTATTGTAACTTGCATTCTTTTGGAGACAACTTACAGCAAGTGTTATCTATTATTGGTATTTTTTTATTAGTGAAGATTATTAATACAAAAGACAAAGTTATGATGCTCTTAGAAAGTATAGCTTTTCTTACGAAGATATATGTGTTCTTGGAACTGATTACCATTTTTTTGGATCATCCGCTTTTTGCAGATGCAATGGGAAGAAGTGATAGATTTTTTCTTGGTAACGATAATTATTCAGCATTTGTAATAATACCTTTGTGTGGAATAATGATGGCATGTTCTTTGTTTAAAAATAATAAAATCAACAAGAGTACATGGTTTTTTTTGTTTATTGCTTTTTTGTGTTTTGCAGTACCTGGTTCAGTTACGGCTATAGTTTCATTCGGAATACTTATAGTGTGTGCAATATTTTTAAACTGGCCTTTTCTACGAAAAGCGTTAACGATAAAAAGTTTAATAGCATTTGCGATTCTATTTGTGGGAATGGTTGTGTGTTTTAATATTCAGGATTATTTTGGGATGCTTTTGTCAGTTATAGGAAAAACAGCATTAAATTCCAGAGAGACTATTTGGCCCAAAGCAGTTGATCTGATTAGACAGAAACCTATGTTTGGGTGGGGGGTATTAACAGAAAGGCAAATTGAAGGATATGTATTATATGGTGCTAGTCATGCACATAACATTATATTACAGTTGTTGTTAGATATTGGAATTATAGGAACTGCGTTATTGGGGATTTGGTTATATGGCATTATAAAATACAATAAATGTATTAAAAAGAAATATATGTATATTTTATATTTATGTATGTGGTGTTACCTATTTGCGTCTATTTTTGATTTTTATTTTGGATTAATTTATTTTTGGCTGATGTTATTTATATACGATATGTTAGGGCAATATGAAAGAAATACTAATATGAGATAGGAACAACAATGATTCATTTTGAGGTGTGAAAATGGGAATAATAGGTTTTGTTAATATACTTTTATTATTAATTAGTTTGAGAATTAGAAAAGATGATGCAGAGACTATATCAATTGAAGAAACAAAGATTATAAATGGATTTTTTGTGATATGTATTTTTATTTTGCTCATAGATAAGCAGGTTGGACAGTTGTGTGTGGCTGCATTTTTGTTGTTTTCTGGGTATGGAATTATGACATCTATAATCAATAAGAGAACAGAATGTTGCCAGCATACATAACTTTTGCAGTTTCATTGGTTATATATTTGATGGTGAACATAATCTTTTCTATTAAGTATGATATAAAAACATATTTGTTATCGTTATTTGCCATAGAGAGTATAGGAAATTCAAATTGGTATATATTTACTATTATGTGTATGTATATTACAACGTTTTTTGCTAGCCAAGAAAATGACAAGGAACGCATGGCGTTTGTGCAATTTCTATACCATTTGAAAAATTAACATCACATATTACCAATAAAATAAAAGAATATTAGGAGCATCAATATGATAAAGATAAAGGATATACCAAAGGACATATGGAATAGAAAAATAAATGCTTTACTCATTCAGATATTAAAACCATTTTTTATTAAAAGAGAATTAAAAAACATTATTATGATGGAGAGTCATACGAATTTTGATTGTAATGGAGGAGCTTTATATGAGTATTTAATAAAAAATGGTTTTAACAAGAAGTATTTGATTGTTTGGCGGGTTAGATCGCGTAATATTTCAAAAAAATTACCTGAAAATGTTGTAACAGTTCGGGATGAAGGACCATCGTTAAGAAAAGTATATTATATCCTTAATGCGAAGTATTTTTTCTCTGACGATACGATGCTTAGAAAAATTAGGAAAAATCAGATTTCAGTTTATTGTACGCATGGAGGATGCACATTAAAAAATGTTAAAGGTTTATTAAATGTTAGGGATGATGTGGATTATATCTTATCAGCATCAGAAAACTATGACCCAATAATGTGTGAAAATTACTCCATTCCATTTCCTAATAAGCGTATGCTCCATTTCGGATTTCCTTCTAATGATGTTTTATTTGATAAAGAAGTTAAGGAATTGGAAAAACTCGGCAAGAAAAATTTTGATAAAACAATTTTATGGATGCCGACATTTAGAAAATTGATAGGTGGGAGAAATGACAGTAAAGAGGAATATCCATATGGAGTTCCATTACTGAAAACAAAAAATATTCTTGCAGAATTTAATGACTTTTTAAAAATTCAAAATACACACTTAGTTGTAAAATTACATCCTTATCAAAGAATTGAATTCGATATAGAACAATTAATATTTTCCAATATTACATTTGTCACAAGGGAAATAGCAGAGAAAAAAAATATTGACGTATACAGGTTGATGGCATCGGTTGATGCATTAATTAGTGATTATTCTTCGTCGGCCTATTCTTTTATATTGCTAGATCGACCATTGGCATTTATTCTTTCGGATATCAGTAATTATGATAGAGGCTTTGACATCACAAATGCAGAGGTGAAAAAGTTTTTGCCGGGAGAACTCATTTTGAATATTGATGATTTAAAAAAATATTGTAATGATGTTATCCGGGGAGTTGATAATAAAAGTAAAGAGAGGAATGAATTGGCTGATTGGTTATATGAATATAGAGATGGAAATGCTTGCGAAAGAATTGTTGATTTTTTGGGATTGTAAAATTTCGGATATAATTGCTATGATTTATAGACTTGGTATTATTTGAGACTTGAATTGGAGGTGATTTGAATGTTTTCAGGGCTTAAAACAAAATATGTCAATACTCCAGTTCAAGTGAGAGCTTCTTTATGGTTCTTGATCTGTTCTTTTTTGCAGAGAGGTATTTCGATGTTGACTACACCGATTTTTACGCGTCTTTTGTCAACTTCTGAATATGGGCAATACAGTATTTTTAATTCTTGGTTAGGAATTATAACTATCTTTGTAAGTTTATCGCTTGCGGGAGGAGTCTATACACAAGGCTTAGTAAAATTTGAAGAGGATAAAAGTACATTTTCATCCACAATGCAAGGGCTAAATGCAGTGTTGGTTGTTGTATGGATGGTTATATATCTATTTGCATATAAGTTCTGGAATAGTATTTTTAATTTAACAACAGTACAGATGATTGCTATGTTAATTATGATTTGGACGACATCTGTATTTGGATTTTGGTCAAGTGAGCAAAGGACGGAATATAAGTACAAGGCATTAGTGATTGTCACGGTAGCAGTATCAGTATTAAAGCCTATAATAGGTGTGATTTTTGTTGTTTTAGCTGATGATAAGGTCACGGCAAGAATATTAGGATTAGTATTGGTTGAACTTTTATTCTATTCAGTTTTTTTTATTGTACAGATGAAAAATGGAAAAAAATTTTACTCTGGACAATATTGGAAGTATGCATTAATTTTTAATATTCCATTGGTTCCCCATTATTTATCGCAAATTGTATTAAATAGTGCAGATCGTATTATGATTGGGAAAATGGTGGGGGATAGTCAGGCAGGTATTTATAGTTTGGCATATTCGTTATCATCAATAATGTTACTCTTTAATACTGCTCTTATGCAGACGCTTAATCCTTGGATATATCAGAAAATAAAGGCTAAAAAGATAAGGGATATAGAATCTATTGCGTACATATCGCTCATTATTATAGCGTTGGTGAATCTTTTTCTTATATTGCTTGCTCCAGAGGCAGTAGCATTATTTGCGCCTAAAACATATGGAGAAGCAATATATGTGATTCCACCAGTTGCAATTTCAGTGTACTTTATGTTTAGTTATGATTTATTTGCTAAATTTGCGTTTTATTACGAAAAAACAAAGCTAATAATGATTGCAAGTGTTCTTGGAGCTATTCTTAATATAGTTCTTAATTATGTTTTTATTCCTATATTTGGATATATTGCAGCTGGATACACCACGTTGATATGTTATGTGATATACAGTGTTGCGCATTATATTCTTATGAATATTATTTGTAAAACTTATTGTAAAGGTGTTAAACCGTATGCTACTAAAAAATTAATAGGTATAACACTTCCGTTTGTAATAGTGAGTTTATTGCTATTACTAACTTATGATTATCCTATTATAAGATATAGTGTTATTTCTGTTGGAGGAATCATGTGTTTTTTTAGGAGAGATAGAATTGTTTTATTGGTAAAGAAGCTTATATCATTAAGAAGAAATGATAAAACAACGATAGAATAATATTTCAGTGTGTTTTTAGAGGAGAGGTCTCATTTTTGTCCTCTACCCGGCAGTAATCCTCCATGAAATGTACATTAAGCAGCCAGTGCATTGTTTCCACAGATCACTCCCATCGTGCATAATAGAGCAGGTTCTTTGCCGACAGCCTCCGGCTGGAAATGTAATAATGCCATTCACCTGACCGTTCGCCCATCCCGAGTTCTGAAACCTGTGCGCTTACGATATGAAGAGGGCTTTCGTAACTGTCCATATGCCCTGTCGAACGGATCGTCTTTCCATCCATTATACATGGTTTTGAAGAAATTGGAATACTTTTCAAAAATTGATTTCCGTGAGGTTTGCCTAATTATCAGCGCGTCAGTGCACTGGTCCCATTTCTCAGGCTATTTTACCTCAGTTTTCTGAATTTATAGCTCTGAAAAAGCATAAGGAAGCTTTAAGCATCTATCATCAATAAAATTTACTATAGGGTGCAAATCTTGCTATGGAAATAAAAAAGAATCATTTTATATTTTGGCAAATTTAATTGCTCATGAGTATAACACAATAGCATTTGTTGGGAATATTTCTTTAATTCATTATGCGATTAAAAAAAGATTTATTTTGCTTGCTAATAGTTGACCAACTTATTATAATAGGTTTAGCAATTGTGAACGGAGTGAGTTGAACATATGCCAAAACTTAGTGAGATTTTTAAGAAACAGGGTGGAATGCAGCTGATAAAACGTTATGTAAAGAGCGGAGTGCTATTTACAGCTATGGCAGAGTTTGTTTTACTCGGTAAAAGCAGAACGGCTTTAGAAATATTAAGATTATCAACAATATTAAAGACAGAACAGAAGCTTTATAAAAAATACATAGGTTCGTTGAAACAGTTTGACAAAGAATATGATAGTAGTTTGCCGCAGAAGCAGAGTAATAAAGTATGGGTTTGCTGGTTTCAGGGAATAGAGAATGCTCCTGAAGTGGTTAAAAGATGTTATCAGTCATTACGGGATAACCTCACAGATAGAGAAATTATCCTTCTGACATCTGATAATATTGAAGAGTATGTTAAGTTTCCTGCTTATATTTATGAAAAGTGGAGAAGTGGGCAGATTACCCATACTCATATGACAGATCTGTTGCGCCTTGAGTTGTTGATCAAATATGGTGGAACATGGATCGACTCGACTGTATTGTGTACAAGAAAAAGGAATCAAATACCAGACTATTTTTTTGATTCAGACTTGTTTTTCTATCAGAACTTAAAACCAGGCAGAGATGGACATGCTACTGTTTTGTCCAGCTGGTATATGTGCGGATGCACTAATAATAAAATTTTAATGGCAGTGAGATATTTGTGCTATGAATATTGGAAAAATCATAATGATATGGTGGACTATTTTCTCTTGCATGATTTTTTCCAGATAGTTATTGAATATTATGAAGATGATTGGAAAAAGGTGATACCATATAGTAATGCAACACCTCATATATTATTACTAAGATTATTTGATAAATATGATGAAAAGATGTTCGAGTGTATTTTGGGGCAAACGCCATTCCATAAGTTGAGTTATAAATTCACAGATGAGCAGAAGGATATTCCAGATACATACTATCAGAAGTTATTTGTAAAAAATAATTGAAATTAAGTAAGTAGATTTGTAACTGTTCTGCATAAAATTTTGCACAACGCTGCAAAATCCATATGAAAGAATTATAGTTTGCATTGGTGGTGTTATTGCCATTCAAAGCAAAGGTCAAGGCACAAACGTTGAAGTGTCTGTGAACATTTATATGGTG
>ERZ778517.656-NODE-656-length-34484-cov-5.546284_pt1 | contig 34484 bp, 33 predicted proteins | sample MGYA00510341_ERZ778517 | MGnify/ENA primary metagenome ERZ778517 (study PRJEB29527, sample SAMN07138964) | mouse gut metagenome | material: feces | host: mouse | place: China:Nanjing | collected 2016-01-25 ...
GTTTTTCAATACCTTTTTTTATTTTCGTTACATTTCCACATCTTGATATATTGGTTTTTGTGCGATATATACTAAATTTTCCCGCATTTCTTTCGTTTGTTTTCGTTTCTTTCGTTTTGTTAATTATTTATCAGATATGTATTGCGTTTTTCGATGATATAGAGTATACTTAAAATATCATTTACAAACGGAAATCAAGGAGGAAATCATGAGAAAAAAATTATACTTCGGAAGTAATTTTAAGATGTACAAGAATATTCAGGCTACAGAAGAATACCTGCAGGCGATCACTGCCGCCACAAAAGACATCAATCGCGAAGAGATTCAGTTCTTTTTCATCCCGTCCTACACTTCCTTAGAAAGCGCCAGCAAATGCAGTGTCCGAAACAGCTTTATGCTGGGAGCGCAGAATATGTGCTGGGAGGATGAGGGACAGTTTACCGGAGAGATCTCTCCTCTGATGTTAAAGGAACTTGGGCTCGACCTTGTTATGATCGGTCATTCCGAGAGAAGGCACGGATTCGGCGAATCGGATTACACAGAGAATAAAAAGGTTCGAAAGGCTCTGGATTCCGGCTTTACTACTCTTCTATGTGTAGGCGAGACCGCGCAGGAGAAGGAATTCAAAATCAGCGCAGAAGTTCTCCGCACTCAGTTGAAGGTCGGTCTTCACGGAGTTGCAAAGGAGCAGATCGAAAAGGTATGGATTGCTTACGAGCCGGTGTGGTCCATCGGCGTGAACGGCACGCCTGCTCCGGTCGATTACGCGCAGGCAATGCACAAGGTCATCAAAGACTGTCTGGAAGAGATGTTTGGAAAAGAAGGACGGATGATTCCCGCTCTGTACGGCGGAAGCGTCAATCCGGATAATTCTAACGCACTCATCGTACAGCCGGACATTGACGGATTATTTACGACAAGAACTGCATTTCAGGTAGAAGCATTTACGAAATTGATCGAAGATGCCATTGCCGCCTGCAAAGAGGCCGGAACGTTTTAATATAAAAATCAGGGGATGGCCGCAGCCATCCCCTGATTTTCATTATTTTCCCTGTTTTTAAATGATACTTTATCTGTATTTATTCATATCTGTACGCCTGAATCTGCTGGAAAATCAAATCGATTTTTCTGTGTGCCATAAGCGACATCTGCAGACGCTCCCTTACATTTTCAGAATAGGAGACGCCGTATTGATCTACAAATTCTTCAAAATTGTCATAATAATCTCTCACCAGATTTTCCGGCTCTTTTGGAAACGGAAAATTTTCTCCTGTTCCGGCAACCGGAACGATTGCCTGCCCATCCCAATAATCCGTTTTTGTTATCGCACCGCCCTGTACCAGCAGACTGAGAATCCGGCACAAATCACCTTGCTTTGCATTTTCCAGATCATATCTTTCCGATATTCCTTTCAACAACTCATCTGTATTGTTAAACTCAAAGTCAAGCTCGGCCCACGGGAATAATGTACCTGTTTTTTCTTTTGCATATTCCAAAAACTCTTTCTCCTCCACGGGAAAACCGCCCATGCTTTCAGTGATATCATCGCCGTCTTTATAGATACGCACATTTACAATCCCGTCATGGCGGTCCGAGAGATAGTTTGCAAAGGGAGACTCCGCCCGTCTTTTTGCAATTTCCCTCGGATAATATAAAGCCCCTCTGAGCGTATTAAAGTTAATTCCACTCATCTCTTATCCCTCCATGTGTTAAAGTCTGTCTCTTTTACAATGGCAGCGGACAGCGATCAACCCCGCAGTTCCTTCAGTATTTCCATATATTTCCTTGTATCAATAAAGCATGATTCATTGTCAGGATCATCTACATTGGTATTTTGTTTCGCCCAGTCATACCATGCCTCAAAATAATCATATCCCATCTTCTGCGTACCATTGCTTACGCTTCTTTTTGCCTCATTCCATCTGGACTGAATAGCTTCAAACTCCGGCGTACACTTCTGAAGAAATCCATTCTTTTTTGTAATGTCTAAAGGGATGCCGCCAGAATACACTGACCGAGCTTCTTCCTTCGTCATGATTCCTGCCTCCACCAGCTCCCCCATCAGATTTACGCAGTCTTTCTGCGTCATAGTATCCGAATGATACTTTTGCTTCAGATCATTTAACTCGTCTGCAGAAAGGCTGTCCTTTTTCTCCCCTTCCTTCCAGTTTTCCATCATCTGCATAAAATAGCCAAGTTTTACATCTGTTTTACAACCGCCTGACTCCTTGACTTCTTTCTCCAAAAGATATATACTCTGTCCTTGAATTGTCCTTGTTGTTACAACCACGATTCTTTCTCCTCCTGTCTCAGATTTTGTACTCTTTTCTCTCCTGCCTGCCGTTTTTATTCCAGTTCTCTGCGTCCCTGATTCTGTTGAAAATAAAACAGAAAACGCTCCGCATCCATACGTGTCTTTGCCCCCCTTTCCGGCTCTATGGCCATCTGTGCCCCTTCATTCAGAAACTGGATAAAGTCAAGCTTCTCATTGACATCAAATCCCCACATGGCCTCTCCCACACGCCATTCCCGCATACCCGATGATGCGATCACACTGTCGCCCTGCTTTTTCAGATGCGCCTCTAACGCTCTCATCTCTGCCGGAGACGCGTTGCGGGGATCCACCTCATTGACATAAATCAACCGCTCAAAATTCTCCCCTCTGGAGTCCACCCCCCATGCCTTTATGACAGGGTGATCCACGGTAGAACTTTCATCATAATCTAAGTGTAACTCCTGTCCATTTTCCGCCCATGTGCTGGATAATATTCCCGGGTGCACTTTTGCCGGTCTGTCGCTTTGGAAATTAGCCAGCTCCGAAAAAAGACATTGGTCTCTGAGGGGTGTGGACGATTTATTTTTCGCCTTATTTTGTTTCAGATACCTAGACGCTCCCGCTCCGCCAAAAGTTATATTATACATCTTCAAATTCCTCCTATCCACCGTTATCAAATACGCTGATATTCACCCAAAACTCTTCTCTGTCCGCATGACATTCAAAACAGCCGCCCCGTTTAGAAATCACGCGCTTCACGCTCTTTACACCGTAACCATGCATACCGGGATTGCTCTTATCTGATACAAACCTCCCATTCATCCGGACCGGACAAGCTGCAATACTGTTCCGAATCTTAACCGCTGCAATATTCCCTCTCTTTTTCATGAAAACATGTATGTATTTTTCCCGGTCTTCCACTTTTTCACATGCCTCGATCGCATTGTCCAGCAGATTTCCGAACACTACGCTTATCTCACTGTCTGTAAATCCCCATACAGGTATAGCCTCTGAATCAATATCAAATAAGATTCCCTTTGACTCTGCCTTGCTCTTTTTCTGATTCAGTATGAAATCCAAAAAGCCATTTCCCGTCCACGCCTTGCGCGGCACACACAGATACTCATCTTCAATTTCGTCAAGATATGCTGCAACCCCTTCCAGATCGCCTTCCTTTACATATTCCCGCAAAATGAGAAGATGATGCTTTACATCATGTACCAGATGCCGGTTTAGCTCCGCACTCTGCCTGAGCAGCCGGTAGTTCTGTTCCGTCATCTGATCATGAAGCGCCAAAAGATCCTTTTCCTTTTTTATCATCCTGTTTTTTACTATAAGCAGTATAACCGCCGCTGATACTGCAGCCAACGCCGCCGGATACAATGTCTCTACCATTCCTCTTCACTCCATAACCTGTGAAGCTTTTCCTTCACTTTGACAATACGTGCCTTGCTTATTATAACCGTATCCTGATTGCTCAGATAGAGCGCGTTGTCCTTAAGCCGCATTACATGCCTGAGGTTGACTGCGCAGCCTCTTTCCACAATCATAAAATCTGGATTGGCAAGTCTTTCCACCGCATTTTCCAGACTCGTTCTTTCCGAACAGCTCTCATGTTCCATAACATACGTGACATATTTGGCATTCTTTTCTTTTTTAATCCAAATGATATCATCAAAAAGCACTTTCTTCTTTTGACTTTCCGCTCCGATAAAACAATAATTTTTTCTGTCCCTTTCTATCATGTCCGTCAGTCTGCAAAGAATCTTTGGCAGCCGTTCCTCTAATTCTGACTTTAAAACGTACTGAAAAGCGTCCATCCTGTAACTCTCTATCGCATACTGCATATATGCCGTTACAAAGATGATGAACACTCTCGGATTTGCCTCTTTCACCCTTTTAGCCACCTCAAGTCCGCTCATTTCCGGCATATCAATATCCGAGATCAAAATATGACATTTCCTTTTCTCTATTTCTTCCAAAAGCATCTCCGGCCGCCGATATCCAACAACAGATACTCCCTCTCTGCCTGCCGTTGACTCTCTGACATATCTCTGCAGCAGTCTGAGCGCCGCGCTGTCATTATCTATAATTGAAATGTTAATCAATCTTTCTCCTCCGACAATAATAATCTGTACTTATAAAAATCATACTATCTTTTCTGAAAGAGTCAACCATCTGACCATCAATTATATTATATTTGACCGTCAATCCTTCATCCGCTTCCACGAAGCGCCGTATCACGCAAAATATCCTGCAAGATTCGATTACTTGCAGGATATTTTTATGGATTGCACCGCTTGCAGGGTTCATAACCCATAGAAGCCAAATCGTCCCTGTCCCCGGTATATTCTTCGGTATTTGCTTTTTTCATCTGCTTTACACTGGAACAGGAAGGCACATGGAACTTCTGCGTATTCGTATTCAGAATATATCGCGTCTCTGCGGCTCCGTCCGCCCTATCCTGCTGACCGGCTGTCACGTTTTCCAACCGGCTTTCTCCCGTAGCATAGTCGATGGAAATACCCGGCTGGACATTGTAGCAATAGACATGAAAAAGAATTCCTTCCCCTCTGTCTTCCACAGACATCGCTTCCATCTGCACGCCGCCGGCGACCAGATTATCACCTTCAAAAATGGGCGTCACCCGGTAAAGTACATGATTTTTCGTTTCTTTTACATAATCGGCCACCATATTTTCAAAAGGAAGCATCCCTTCTGTATTTAGATACCTGGTTCCGGTGATAAGATTTTTCTCATTGGCATTCTCGGCGGTGAGCTGATAACCGATAAGATGACAGCGATTGTACAGACTGTTCCCCTCTACCATATCATACTCCACGGAGTGCCATCCGGAGGGCTTTACCTTCCCGATCGAACCGCGCTTTTCATCGGGCATCAGATCTGTCCCTACATTCGCATATGCCGCACCGCACCTGCCAAGCCCGTCCAATTCACTGTAGGTCTCAAAAGAGTTCTGTACAAGTTCCTCTTCCGTAAAAAGCGGTATATTATCATTAACCGATATATACGGAAAACCGCTGTACGCAGGAATCTCTGATACAGCAAGAGAATCCGCCGCCAGTACGTTTCCGGCCTGTCCGGATAACCGCACTGTCTGGCCGATGTCTGATTCAGAAGATTGTTCCTCAGCAGACCTTTCTTCAACAGACACCCTCTCACCCGGCGCCAAATCACCCTCTGCGGAAGGCTCTCCGGCACAGCCTGAAATCATCAGGCCAAACGCCGTCAGACAGATCAGGATAAATCTTTTCCTCTTATCCACGGACATATACCTCCTCTGTGATCTTTTCGTGGGAAGAACCGGTAAACTCTCTCGTTTCAGCCAGCTTCCATTCCGAGTCCTCTAAATTTATGTCAAACCGGAAGTCAGCCGGATACTTTCGATTCCATCGATACAAAATAATTTTTTCTATATCTTTCGCACAGGGAACAACCGAATCGTTCTCCACAAAGCAGAATTCTCCCCCGCCGGCTTTATCAAGAAAATCCGGATCAACCTGAATCCCGCCGGTATCACAATCTGAAAACTGCTGGTATGTGTATTCATTCATCCAAAGCTTTCCCTTACCGGCCAGCGCAAGAATTCTCTCTCGAAGCGCCCGGTCCTTACTCTGCCGCCGTTTGTTGAACATCATACCCATATTATCATCAACAACCGCTACCACTATCACAGCTATCCCTCCAAGCCCGAATTTTCTCAATCTTTTCCTTTACTTGTTTCTCCTGCCCCTGCTCCCCCGGGCGATAATAGCGTCTTTCTGCCAGCGCATCCGGCAGGCACTGCATCCGGGCGATCTTTTCCTCTGTATCATGGGCATAAATGTAGCCTTTCCCATAATCCATCTCTTTCATCAGATCCGTCGGAGCATTGCATATCTGAAGCGGAACAGGTTCCGCCGGGAATTCCTTTATATCCGTCTTGCAGGCTTCACACGCCATGTAAAGAGCATTGGATTTCGGCGCCATAGAAAGATAGACCACCGCGTGCGTCAGATGTACGTCGCACTCCGGCATTCCGAGAAAATGGCATGCCTGATAGGCTGCCACTGCCACCCCAAGAGCGCCAGAATCCGCCATCCCCACATCCTCGCTTGCAAACCTTACCAGCCGTCTTGCAATATACAGCGGATCTTCTCCGCCGTCTAACATACGGCACATCCAGTAAACGGCCGCATCCGGATCACTGTTGCGCATGGATTTGTGAAGCGCCGATATCAGATTGTAGTGCTCTTCGCCATTTTTATCATAGAGAAGAGAACGGCGGTTCATGCATTGAGCCAGAATATCCTCGTCCACGCACAAAACCGCCTCTTCATTCATCCGGCCGTTTAACACCGCGATCTCCAGCGTATTAAGAGCCGTCCTCGCATCCCCGTTGGCAAATCGGGCGATTGCCGAAAGAAGAACCTCTTCTATCTCAATCTTCATATTTCCAAAGCCTTTCGGACTGTGAAGCGCATGCAAAAGCAGCTCTTTTAAATCCTCCTCGGAAAGAGCCTTCAGAATAAACACTTTGCAGCGGGACAGAAGAGCTGAATTGATCTCAAAAGACGGGTTTTCCGTTGTCGCTCCCACCAGTATGATGCTTCCCGCCTCCACAAAGGGCAGGAGAGCATCCTGCTGTGCTTTATTAAAACGATGGATCTCATCTGCAAAAAGCAGCGTGCGGATTCCCATTTTTCGGTTCTGTTCTGCCCGCGTCATTACTTCTTTGATCTCTTTGATACCGCTGTTCACTGCGCTGAATTCTACAAACTGCGCCCTTGTCTGCTCCGCAATGATCCGTGCCAGCGTAGTCTTTCCCACTCCCGGCGGCCCCCAGAAGATCATGGAGGATATCTGATCGTCCTCAATCAGACGTCTAAGTATCTTCCCTTTGCCCAGCAAATGCTTCTGCCCTGCGTATTCCCCCAGTGTATGCGGCCTTAACCGGCTCGCCAGCGGCGCGCTTGTCTCTCTGTCGTCAAACAAACTTAACTGCTCCATACTCTTACCTTTTACTCTTTGCAGACCGTTTCCATGATTTCCTTAAGAAACCGCTGAAAATCCGGTTCTGCCGCTTTCAGTTCCTTATCATTGTCATAGCAGTAATCATAAGCATATTGTTCCACATTATCATCGGATTCATTGCCCCACTGCTGTCTGACAAGTTTTCTGCGTATCAGAAGCGCAATGCACGGAATATCTACGTGCTTTCTGAATTTATCGATCTCTTTGCCTTCCCTGATATGTACAAACAATATCTCTGCGCCGCTTTCTAAAAACTTCTCATATTCGCCAACGAGATATCGGCAGGGCAGATCATTGTAATCTGCAAAAAGCCGCTTTAAATCCGCAAGGAATTTCCGTGATTTCTCGTCCTTTTCTCCCTGCCATCCGCCGTACTTCCGGGCAATCTCCTTAATCGGTTCCGCAGACGATACATTCCTCACAGAGTAAATTCCTTCTGCAAAGCCGCACAATGTATCCTTCCCCGTTCCCCCATGCCCGTTCATGATAATCACTATCTTTCCCATTATCCGATCACTCCTAATCAATCAATACTGCATATAAATAAATCCAGCCGCATCATATCCATGTCCGTACACGCCGAACACCAATACCGTAAAAATAAGGCCGAAGGCCAATCCCCATCTGAAATACAGATTCTGCCCATACAGCCACTCCCGGATCCTCATGCGTTCTTGGAAAATCTCTACCACAAGAAGTACCATGCACGCGAACACAAGCACATAAAAATCCGGGCGGTCAAGCCCAAGCTTATACAAACCTTCATTGAAAAAAATCCCTACATTTTTGGCCGTGAACATCGATTTCAATATTGTCAGCGAAGCGCCGAAATTCGGCGTGATATAAATGACCCGTCCGACTGCCACAAGAAAGAATGTCCTTGCCATCTGGAAAAAGCTCCATGAAGCGCAGCTTTGGTTGATATGAAGCTTATCTCCCAACTTCACAAGCTTCGCATGATATTCCTCAGAAAGGACTGTCAATATTCCATGATAAAGTCCGAATACGATATATTGCGTACCCGCACCGTGCCATGCGCCGTTGGCAAGCCATAGAACAATACAGGATACATGAGCCGGCAGCATCTTCGCCAGATGCAGATGTCCTTTTTTTCTCAACGACTTTGAAATTTTCTGCGCCGTGGACGATAAGGACATAGGGTAAAAAAGATAATCCCGAAACCATGTTCCAAGAGTCGTATGCCACCGTCTCCAGAATTCCGGTATATCCTTAGAAAAATACGGACGCTCAAAATTGTCTACCATCTCTATCCCAAACATCTTCGCAGCGCCTCTTACAATATCAATCCCTCCCGAGAAATCCCCGTACATCTGAAATGCATAAGCAAATGCCGCCACCCAGAACTGCCATCCCGAAAAATTCTGGTAGTCATAAAATACATAGTCAACCATGATCCCCGCCCGGTCAGCGATGACCATCTTTTTAAACATCCCCCACAGCATCAGATAAAATCCGTCTGTTAGATTACGGGACTGGAACTTATGCCCGCTGTACAACTCCACCGAAAGCTGATCGAACCTTGAAATCGGTCCCTGCACAATCTGTGGGAAAAATGTAATAAACAGAGCCGCTTTAAAAAAATTATGCTCTGCGGCCACCCTCTTGCGATAAATATCCACAAGATATCCCACTGCCTGAAATGTATAGAAAGAAATTCCCAGAGGAAGCCCAATATGAAGCAGCGGCACAAAACCTTCCGCTGCTCCGAAAAATTTTGTGTTAATATCCGTAAAGATCAGATCCCAGAACTTCAGTACAACAAGCATGCCGACATTAATAAGCGCTGCCGCCCAGATACACAGTCTTTTTCTGCGGATGTTCTGTTTTTTAGCCAGCTTTTTATCAAGCTTTAATTCGCCCGATTTAATCCGCTTCATCTCATCCTTATATCTGAACTCCGATCTTTCAATTAACAGGCTGATAACATACGTCGAGATACAGGTAACCGCGATAAATACCGATAAAGTCTTGCTGCAATAAACATAAAAGAAGCAGCTGACAGCCAAAAGCCAACGCCACTGATACTTTTCAGACAACAGAAAATATACCACCAGGCTGGCAAAAAGAAACACGAAAAAATTCAGTGATGTAAGACTCATGGCATACTCCACCTATTCTTCTTCCTGAAGATTTTCTATCAGTTCAACCATCGCGTCTACACAGTTAAAATTTTCCGGGAGAAGATCCTGCACATTGATGGAAACATCAAATGCGTCATTCAGCTCTCCGACCAAAGAAACGATGTCAAAAGAATCAAGAATCCCATCGTCAATCAACTTTTTTTCCTTCTCAAATTCCACGTCCGGTCTTAATTCCGTTAAAATCTCCATAATTTCTTCTCTCATTTTTCTTTTCCCTTTCTTAATAAAATAATTTATTTTACCAAATGACTGCCATACAGCCATTAAGCATCCTTTGTAATATAAGTCTCCCGCAGATAAGTGCGGTCAATCTTATTATTCTTGTTCATAGGAAGCTTTTCAAGATAATAAAGTTTGTTCGGAAACATATATTTCGGCAGCTTCTTTCCCAATGCTTTTAACACTTGCTTATCACAGCATTCTTCCGCCTGATAAAACATAAGAATCTTTCCTGCCGCCTGATCGTAAATACACACTGCCGCCGCTAAAAACTCCAATGAATTTGCCGCCGCTTCAATCTCACCGAGTTCGATCCTGTGTCCCATATGCTTGATCTGGTCATCCTTTCTGGAAAGAAAGATCAGCTCGCCGTTCTCATTGACCTTCCCGATGTCTCCGGTACGGTATATCCGTTCCGGGTATTCATGATTCAGCGGATTCTGACAGAAACTCTCTGCTGTTTTCTCTGCATTATTGTAATATCCAAGAGCCAGACTGCTTCCTTTGATACAGATTTCTCCCGGGACGTCCGTCTCTGTTACCAGCCTGTCATCATCCAGCAGAAATACGCCGGAATTTAAGAAGGGAATTCCGATAGGAAGAACCTCCTCGTCCGCAAAAGGACGGTTCACCTTATAGAAGGTACAGTTGCAGGTAATCTCCGTCGGTCCGTACAGATTCACATAATCGACATCCGCAAGATACCTTCTCCAGTAATTCAGCACTTTATTATGCATCACCTCTCCGGAAAACATGACCGTCTTAAGATACTTTGGAAGTTCCCCTGTAAATGCATTCAGATTTTCTATGATCCGAAGGGCCGACACTGCCCAGATGACCGTATTGATCTTCTTCTCATTCATAAAGGAAATGAGCTTCGCCGGAAACGAGAACATCACCTTCGGGATTACATACATGGTAGCCCCGTTTTTAATTGTGGAATAGATGTCTTTCACCGAAACATCAAAATCAAATGGCGCCTGATTTCCAAAGATGCACGCTTCCGAAAATGAAAATTCAGCCTTAAAATTATCAATCAGATCAATCACCGAACGATGGCTTACCAGCACGCCCTTCGGAACTCCTGTAGAACCTGAAGTAAAGATGGCATACAAAGGATCTGTATCAAGCGCTCTGCGCCGCACCAATGCGAGACATTCCTTTTGCTCCCCGCTAAGCTCGCAGTCTCCTTTTGCCGCAAGTATCTCGCTTTGGATCATCAGCCTGTCTTCTATCTTCATAGTCTCAAGGATTCTTCTATCCTTCTCTTCTCCCAGAATCACCCTTGGATTCAAGGTATCAAGAATCAGTTCAATTCTGGCAATCGGCATCTGCCGATCAATGGGCACATAGAAATCCCCGCTGTAGACCACTCCAAAAAAACCTGTTAGGCTGCTGATAGACCGATCGATAAATACCGCTGCCGGTGCATTGCCTGCTAAATCATCCTTAGATTCCAGCAGAAATGCTCCAAGAAACTGTGCCTGCTTTATAAATTCGTGATATGTAATCTCTGATCTGTCATCCGCAAAAAGTATCTTATCCGGATATGCTTTGCCGGATTCCTCCAGATATTCTAATATATTTCTCTGCATCATGTACCCCTTTTCTTCACTGAATATCATTAAAATATTTTAATGAACTATAGATAAAATGTCAATCTCTTCCTACGAATTATCGAACCGCTAGCTATTTTCCCGAAGGCTCAGCACTCCTTCAGCCAATATTCTCATATCATCCAGAATATAATCGAATGCACCTGCTTTATACAGATTAATAACAATCAGGCCCGCCGGTACTGCAAAAATCATTCCAAATATACCGCCTGCTTTATAACCGATATAGAGAAATACCAACGTAAGCAGCGGATTCATCCCGATACTGTCTCCCACAAGCTTTGGCTGAATCAGCTGACGTACAAGCTGTGTCACCCCGTAAAGCACCAAAAGTCCTGCCGCCATCTTATAATTTCCCACAAGAAACTTGTAGATCGCCCATGGGAGCAGCGCCGTACCCGTGCCAAAAAACGGAAGAAAATCCAGAAATGCGATCAGGATTGCAAGAAGGAACGTGAAATTCAGTCCCATGATCAAGAAGCCCGCCGAAAGAAGCAGAAAAACTACCGCCATAATCTTAAACTGGGCTTTAAAATATCCGCCAACTGCGTATTTTAGATTATCGGATATCATCGTCATACGCCTGACGATTGGTTCCGGAGTAATACGCTTTGCAAAATGAAGCACCTCGTCCCTGTCTGCGATAAAAAAGTAGGCAGATATAAACGTCACGATAATCGCCACAAGTATGGAAGGGATTTTTTTCGCAAATTTTCCCGCGGCAGTCACTGTCGGCGTACTGATATTTCCCACGATACTTCCCGCCTGCTTATCTAAATTTGAAAGCAGTCCGCTAAAAGCCTCGCCGATTCCTTTCGGAAGCCTTTTGTGAAGTCCCTGCATTCCCTCCCCGATTTCCTGAAAGCCCGCTTCCAGATCCTGATACATAGAAGGCATATCCCAGATTAAAGTCTGCACCTCTTTTCGCAGCGTACTTGCAAGGAGATAAACAAGAAAGACAATTCCCGCAAGTACCGCGATGATGATTAATGCCGAACCAAGCTTTCTCACAATCTTTAACTTTTGTTCCAACAGATTTACAAGCGGCGCCGCAATCGCAGCAATTACCCATCCAATCACAAAGGGCATGAAAAATATCATAAGCTTATAGCCCGCGACAAGAAACAGCACTGTCCCTGCCAGACTGAATGCCAGACTTACAGTTACCTTCCAATATGGTCTGCTATCACCCATCTTCTCTTTGAAATTCATCTCCATATCTGACTCTCCCCGATGTCAAAAACTGTCTTCCAAAACACTTTAAAATGACCGTCTCTGAAGTACCGTCGTTTCTACCAGCTCCCAGATCTCCTCTCTGCCCTGCTTACTCACAGATGAAAACGGAATGATAACCGTCCCCGGCAGAACCGACAGTCCTTCCCTGATAAGCTTTAGCTGCTTATCCTTCTGGCTCCTTTTTATCTTGTCAAGCTTCGTAGCGATAATGACAGGCCGATATCCATTTTCTACAATCCACTCATACATTGTTCTGTCATTGGCAGAAGGTGCATGACGGATATCAATCAGCAAAAACAACGTCTGCAGCTGCTTTGAATTGCGAAGATACCGCTCTATCATTTTTCCCCACTGAAGCTTTTCTTTCTCGGAAACCTTGGCATATCCATATCCCGGAAGATCTACCAGATACAATTCCTCATTAATATTGTAAAAGTTAATCGTCTGCGTCTTACCCGGCGTTGCGGATATTCTTGCATAGGATTTCCGATTCATCAGCGCATTGATAAGCGAGGATTTCCCCACATTGGACTTTCCTGCAAATGCAATCTCCGGATACGGATTGTCCGGCAGGCCGCTTGTGATACCGCATACGGTCTCCAGATTCAGGCTCTTTATTACCATACATTACTCCTTAATATTTGTATCTGTTTACTGCCGCGCCTTTTTAGGCTTAACAAGGGCGGCCTTTAATACTTCGTCCATATGCGATACTGGAATGATATCCAGCTTCTTCGTAATCTCAGAAGAGATCTCCTCAATATCCGGCATATTCTCTTTCGGCACAATGACCGTACTGATTCCAGCGCTCTTTGCTGCCAAAAGCTTTTCTTTCAGGCCGCCGATGGGAAGGACTCTTCCCCGAAGAGTGATCTCGCCGGTCATGGCCACATCCGCGCGCACTTTTTTCCCTGTGACGGCAGACAATATAGCTGTCGCCATGGTAATTCCCGCAGAAGGCCCGTCCTTAGGAACTGCTCCCTCCGGGATATGGATATGGACATCATGTTCTTTGAAAAAATCTTCCGCGATTTTGTAGGATTTTCCTATGGAGCGGATATAGCTGATCCCGGTCCTTGCCGATTCTTTCATCACATCGCCAAGCTGACCGGTCAGAAGAATCTCTCCTTCTCCCGGCATGACATTCACTTCAATCTGAAGCGTATCGCCTCCCACACTGGTCCATGCCAGACCGCGTACAATTCCCACCTCATCCATTTCGTTTGCCATCTGGTAAACATACAACTCATTTCCAAGATACTGGTGTACATTACGCTCCGTAATATGTACGGAAGCCTTCTTCTCCTCAAAGATCTCTTTGGCTGCCTTTCGACAGATATCCGCAAGCTTTCTTTCGAGCTGCCGCACGCCTGCCTCTTTTGTATAGCTCCTTGCAATCTTCCAGACCGCCTTTTTACTCACATGAAGCTGTTTCTTTTTCAGTCCGTGCCGTTCCATCTGCTTCGGGATCAGGTGTTCCATCGCAATATGCAGTTTTTCATTCTCCGTATAGCTGGACACCTCGATGACCTCCATGCGATCCAGCAAAGGTCTTGGTATTGTCTGAAGCGTATTGGCTGTCGTGACAAAGAGAACCTCCGACAGATCAAGCGGAGCCTCAAGGTAATGATCTCTGAATTTTTTGTTCTGTTCGCTGTCCAGCACTTCTAAAAGCGCAGAGAACGTATCTCCTTTGTAATCATTGCTCACTTTATCTATCTCGTCTAAAAGCATCAGCGGATTCTTAACCTTCGCGCTTCGGATACCGTCGACGATCCTTCCCGGCATAGCTCCCACATAGGTCTTTCGGTGTCCTCTGATCTCCGCCTCATCTCTCACGCCGCCTAAAGAAATGCGCACGTAAGGACGCTTGAGCGCTCTTGCGAGAGACTTTGCAATAGAAGTCTTTCCAGTTCCGGGAGGCCCCGCCAGACAGAGAATCGGACTGTCCCCTTTCTTTGTCAGTGCGCGGACTGCCATATATTCCAAAATCCGCTCCTTGACTTTCGTAAGCCCATAATGGTCCTCGTCCAGCACTTTCTTTGCATATGCGATATCCTTGTGCTCTTTACACATCTTATCCCACGGCATCTCCAGCATCGTCTCAATATAGGTACGGATCACGCCTGTCTCACTGGGACTGTTCATAATATTGCGGAATCTCTTTATCTCTTTCGTCAATTTCTGCTTTACTTCATCCGAAGATTCCAGCTTTCCTACTGCCTGCTCAAATTCATCGGCATCGGACATTGTACTGTCGTCGCCAAGCTCTTCTCGAATTAACCGTATTTCCTCTCTTAAAATATATTCCCGCTGATTTTTGTCAACACGCCGCTTTACCTTTGTCTGTATTTCCTCTTTGATATTCTGTACCTGAACCTCATGAATAATCTTATTCACCAGCATATCATAACGGCGCATAAGATTTACTTCCTCTAAGAGCTCTTGTCTCTGCATATAGGGAAGAGGAAAATTAGCGGCAATTACGTCCACCAGCTTCTTAAGCTCTTTAATCTCACCAATCTGTCCTGACAGCTCCTTATATGCCTTGGGATTCTTATCCATATATTCTTTAAAGACATCCTTAAGCCCCAACACCATTGCTTCAGCATTCAAAGGGTATCTGTCAGCGCCGATCTCATCTGCCAAAGTATCTATATCTTCAACGACCGACACATCAGCAAACAGACATTTTCCGGTATCCTCCATATGATTCAGCCGCGCGCGCTCATCTCCCATGATCAGCACACGGCTCATCCGTTTCGGCAGCTTTATGATCTGCTTGACTGTGACGATACATCCCGTCTCATACACATCTTCAATCCCCGGTTCTTCTATATCTGCATTCTTCTGCGCAGTCAGAAAAAGTTTTTGCTGTCCTTCCATGGCACATTCAACCGCCGCCAATGATTTTTCCCTGCTTACATCAAAATGTATCACCATCTCTGGCAATACTGTCATTGCCCGCAAAGCTATCATCGGCAGGCTTTTTGTATTATCATCCATATTTTTTTCTCCCGATCATAAAATAAATTGGAGTAAAAAGGCAGGCGCAACCATCCTTTTGCACCCGCCTCCACATACGAATCTATATTCGCTGGTCAACCTGTCTATTACCACTATGCACTTTCAGACCGAACAACCGCATGTGTACACTCTGCCAGACTATACCCCTTTACTACATCTTCTGTAATGCGGCATGTCTGCAGCGTCTCGTCTGACGGCGCATGATACATGATATCCGTCATAACATCTTCCATAATGGCACGAAGTCCTCTTGCCCCTGTCTTTCTCTTTAATGAAATATCTGCAATCTCCTCTAAAGCCTCTTTATCAAATGTAAGCTCTACACCGTCAAGCTCCAGCATCTTCTGATACTGCTTCACCAATGCATTTCTCGGCTCTGTCAGAATACGCATCAATGCCGCTTTATCCAGCAGTTCTAAAGACACCGTAACCGGAACTCTGCCTACCAACTCTGGAATCAGGCCAAACTTAATCAAATCCTGAGGCAGAACCTGCGAAAGCAGAACATCCACGTTATTCTCATGCTTACTTGCAATCTCAGCATTAAAACCAATCGACTTCTGATCAATCCGCTTTTCAATAATCTTGTCAATTCCTTCAAATGCCCCGCCGCATATAAATAAAATATTCGTTGTATCTATCTGTATCAATTCCTGATGCGGATGCTTTCTTCCGCCCTGAGGCGGTACATTAGCAACCGTTCCCTCAACAATCTTGAGAAGCGCCTGCTGAACGCCCTCGCCCGACACATCCCGGGTAATCGATGGATTCTCGGATTTTCTCGTAATCTTATCAATCTCATCAATATAAATGATACCATATTCAGCGCGCTCAATATCCCCGTCCGCCGCCTGTATGATCTTCAGAAGGATATTCTCTACATCCTCCCCGACATATCCTGCTTCCGTCAGCGCAGTCGCATCTGCAATGGCAAATGGAACATTCAGAATCCTCGCCAAAGACTGTGCAAGAAGCGTCTTCCCGCAGCCAGTCGGCCCAAGCATCAATATATTGCTCTTACCAAGCTCCACTCCCAAATCTCTGCCTGCCATAATCCTCTTATAATGGTTGTATACAGCGACAGCTAGAACCTTCTTCGCTTCATCCTGCCCAATTACATACTCGTCCAGAAATGCTTTGATTTCTTCTGGTTTTATAAGATTAATGTCCGAGAATGGACTCCAATTCCCTCCATTCTCCTCGTATCCCAACTCTTCTTCTATAATTTCAGAGCAGACATCGACACACTCGTCACAAATATACGTATCATTCGGCCCTGCGATCAGCTTTCTGACCTGCGCCTGCGTTTTATTGCAAAATGAACATCTAATCTGGTCGTCACCTCTACCTAACATGCTTTCACCTCATACTATGCCGGACTCATGATTAACGGTGTGAAAGAACTTCGTCAATCAATCCGTACTCTTTCGCCTCTTTTGCGGACATGAAGTTATCACGTTCCGTATCAACGCTGATCACATCCAAAGGCTGTCCTGTATTCTCCGCCAGAATCTGGTTCAATTTCTGACGGGTTTTTAAAATATGTTCTGCGGCTATCTGAATCTCTGTCGCCTGTCCCTGCGCACCGCCGGATGGCTGATGAATCATGATCTCCGCATTCGGAAGTGCAAGACGCTTGCCCTTTGTACCGCCTGACAGTAAAAAGGAACCCATACTTGCAGCCATGCCGATACAGATTGTCTCGACATCGCACTTAATGTACTGCATCGTATCATAGATAGCCAAACCTGCAGTCACAGAACCGCCAGGGCTGTTAATATAAAGATGGATATCTTTCTCAGGATCTTCTGCTTCAAGGAATAAAAGCTGCGCAACAATAATACTTGCCGACACATCCGATACTTCTTCTCCCAGAAAGATGATCCTATCCTTTAATAATCTGGAATAAATATCATAAGATCTCTCACCACGGCTTGTCTGCTCAATGACATAAGGTACTAAACTCATATATCATATGCCTCCTGTCTATTATAAACTTACTGTTTCTCCTTATTTCTCTACGGCATGCTCTACCAGAAATGTAACCGCTTCCTGAACAGCCATATCTTCTTTCATCTGTTTCTTTTCTGCATCACCCATGAATTCTTTCAGCTTATCAGCTTCCATCTTATAGCTCTCCGCCATCTTGCTGATCTCTTCATCCATCTTCTCATCGCTGATCTCAATATTCTCAGCCTTTGCAATCGCCTCAAGGACAATACGCGTCTCAATACGCTTAATTGCCTGCGGACGCATCTCCTCTTCCATCTTCTCAGCAGTCATGCCTGTAAACTGGAAATACTGTTCCATCGTAAGTCCCTGAGACCGCATCCTTCTTGCAAAATCATCCGTCATCTGGCTGATATTCGTCGTGATCATAGCCTCTGGAATCTCAAAAGAAGCGTTCTCCACTGCCTTCTCAACAGCCTGATCCTCCTGTTTACGCTTTCCTTCCGCTTCTTTCTGCTCTTTAATCTTTGCCTTAAGATCAGCTTTATATTCATCCAGCGTGTCAAATTCTGAAACTTCTGCCGCAAATTCATCGTCAATTTCTGGAAGTTCTTTCATCTTAATCTCATGTACCGTACATTTGAATACCGCATCCTTACCCTTCAGTTCTTCCGCATGATAATCCTCCGGGAAAGTAACCTTAACTTCTACTTCCTTCTCTGCCTCTGCACCGACAAGCTGCTCTTCAAAGCCCGGAATAAAAGAGCCGGAACCAATTGTCAGCGGATAATTCTCTCCCTTTCCGCCCTCAAATGTCTCTCCATCCACAAAACCTTCAAAGTCCATAATAACTTCGTCGCCGTCCTGAACCGCCCTGTCCTCTACCGTCACGGTTCTTGCGTTCTTCTCTGCTTCTTCCTTCAGCTTTTCTTCTACTTCCTTCTGCGTTACACGTGTAGATATTTTATCAACCTCAAGTCCCTTATATTCTCCAAGCGTTACTTCCGGTTTCACTGCAACCTCCGCTGTAAAAATAAATGGCTTGCCTTTCTCAATCTGAACGACATCAACCTCTGGTCTTGACACAATATCAAGCTCACACTCATCGTATGCCTCCGCATATGCCTTCGGCATCAGCTCATTGATCGCATCGTCATAAAAAATCTCCGAGCCATACATCTTCTCGATCATCTGACGCGGAACCTTACCCTTGCGGAAACCCGGAAGGTTAATTTTGTTCTTCTGCTTCTTATATGCACTCTGAAGCGCTTTTTCTAAATCATCGGCAGAAACCTCAATGGTGAGCTTTGCCATGTTTTTCTCTAATTTTTCTACCTGTAAACTCATCTACTATATCCTCCTGTTTCTATCCCATTCTTTGGCAGTTGTAAAATGGGCATACTGCTTTACATTCATTAAAAGAGTATAACACAAACATTTTCAAATATCTAGCCCCCGATTTCATCTAATCGAAGTATTTTTGAGATTAAATTGTCCATATCATCCTCATCAATAGAATAAATATCACTTGTATCCGATTTCACCCTTAAAATCACCGTCTGTTTGTCCCCATATTCACTGTCATCATAAGCTCTTCTCAGCAATTCATAAGCCTGTTCCGCAATTTCAGCCAGCACCTGATCCTGTATTTCTTCCTCTGTACCGTTATATTCCCCGTTCTTTATTCTTTCTGTTATTCTTAAGGCATCCTCTGCCAAAAGTTCTTTATATCTCAGGAATGTATCTATGGGCTGTATGACAACCGGAACCTCGTATTCTTTCTTTCCGGTTTCACTTGCTTCTCCTACTTCATATCTCATGGAAGCAAAAATCGCTGCCGCCAGCTCTTTAAATTCTTCCGAAGCATCGTCAGTGATATTCATACCGTCCGTAATGTAACCTGCCACAAAATGATCGATAAATTCCTGATACATCTGGTCAAGTTCTTCCTGAGTAGCCCCTGCCACTAATGTCCTTGCATTTTTTATATCCCCCTGAAACTGCAGATCAAGAATTGCCTCCGTATATCCTGACGCATCAAATCCACCGCTGCATCCTATCATTGTAAAAAGGATTACACAGGCAGCAAAAACAGATATCATTTTTTTCAACCGTACCATAAATATCCTCTTATCTGTCTCATTTACTCATATATGATAGATTCCGCAATGCTAACAGCCCTTTCCTTTCCTGCAAGCACCGTAATCAGTTCTAACGCAAAATCAACTGCCGTCCCCGCGCCGCGGCTGGTCACAATATTTCCGTCCACCACCGCAGGAACCTTTACAATAACCGCTCCTTGGATATCACTCTCTACTGAAGGATAGCATGCGATACGCTTACCCTTAAGCAGTCCTAGATCACTGAGAACAGTAGGCGCCGCACAGATCGCCCCTACAATCTTACCACCCTCCGCAAAATCTGTTACAATCTTTCTCACTCCCTCATGCTCCTTCAGATTCGTCGTACCTGGCATACCGCCCGGAAGTACGATTGCATCCGCCTCCGAAAAATCCGATTCTTCAAACAAGTCTTCTGCCTGCACATTGATTCCATGTGCGCCATGAACCTGATATTCATCACCAATCGATACCGTGTCTACATATATCTGCGCTCTCCTTAACAAATCAACGACTGTTAATGCCTCAATCTCTTCAAATCCGTCTGCCAGCAATACATTTACTTTGATCATAGAAAATCTCCTTTCTTCTGATAGAATGGCTGTTTACTTTCGGCGTAAACTAAATTATAATGTTGCAAGGGTTAATACCGCGTCTAAGGAGGCAAAGCTATGGAAATCGAACGGAAATATCTTGTAAAAAGCATCCCTGAAAATTTGAAAGATTATCCCTGCAGAGTCATGGAGCAGGGATACTTAAATATTGCCCCGGTCATACGTATCCGCAAGGATAACGATAACTTTGAGCTTACTTACAAATCAAAAGGATTGATGGTACGTGAAGAATACAATCTTCCGCTGACAAAAGAAGCTTATGAACATCTCCTTTTAAAAATTGATGGGCGTCTCATTAAAAAACGCCGTTACATGATACCTTTGGAAGGAAATCTGACTGTAGAACTAGATGTATTTGAGGGAGAACTCGCACCGCTTATTCTGGCAGAGGTAGAATTTCCTGACGAAGACAGCGCTCTCTCTTTCACACCGCCAGACTGGTTCGGCGAGGACGTCACATTTTCCGGCAAATACCACAACAGCCATCTAAGCCGGTTCTGACATACAAAACACCTATTCTCCCATTACAAACCCGTCATGTACGGCATTCATCGCCTTGTCAATATCCTTCTCGTCAACCAGAACCGTGATCCTGATTTCTGATGTGGAAATCATGTTAATATTCACTCTGGAGTTATACAATGCTTCAAACATCTTCGCTGCAACTCCCGGATTGCTCATCATACCGGCGCCTACTACCGACAATTTCGCCACATCCGGATTGCAGCTCACTTCTTTGATTGTAAGCCTTTTTTTGTTCTTCTCCAAAATCTCAATGGCATGTTCCATGTCGTCTCCCGCGACGGTAAATGAGATATCTTTTGTTCCTTCCCTTCCAACAGACTGCAGGATAATATCTACATTGATATTATTTTTTGCCAGAGTATCAAATATATTGAATGCAATTCCCGGTTTATCCAAGACTCCGATAACCGAGATACGCGCCGTATTCTTGTCCGCTGCAACGCCGGTCACTAACAGTTTCTCCATGTCTGCTCCTTCCCTGACTACAGTCCCTTCTGTATCATTCAGACTGGACCGCACTACTAATTCCACATTATATTTCTTCGCCATCTCCACAGAGCGGTTGTGAAGGACCTTTGCCCCGAGACTTGCCAGTTCAAGCATCTCATCATAGGTAACTTCATCAAGCTTTCTCGCATTCTTTACCACCCTCGGATCCGCAGTAAATACACCGTCCACATCTGTGTATATCTCACATCTGTCCGCATGGAGCGCAGCCGCCAACGCCACTGCCGTAGTATCAGAGCCGCCCCGTCCTAACGTAGTGATATCATCATATTTATTCACACCCTGAAAACCTGTAACGATTACAATCTTTCTGGAGTCCAGCTCATGCAATATTCGTTCTGTCTCCACACGCTTGAATCTGGCATTCCCGTATCTGGACGTAGAATGCATCATAACCTGAAAGGCATTCAGCGAAACTGCCGGCACATCCAACGCCTGCATCGCCATTGCCATCAGCGCTGCCGACACCTGCTCGCCCGTAGTAAGGAGCATATCCATCTCTCTTTTTTTCGCCTTCGGATTAATATCCTCCGCCATCGCGATCAGCTGATCCGTCGTGTTCCCCATGGCGGAAAGCACTACGACTACATCGCTTCCATTCTTATATTCCTCAATGCAGCGTCTCGCCACATTGAAAATACGTTCTTTATTCGCGACAGAACTTCCCCCGAATTTCTTAACAATCAACATACTTCCTCCTGCAGCAGATGTCCCATAAGCTTATAGCCGTCGTGCCATACAATCCCGGTTTCTGCCGCCGTCTTTTCATTATATACTGCCGGTCCCTTTTCCTCTGCTGCACTGTCATATAAAAGATAAGGCACCGCTTCACCCGTATGTGTCCTGACCTCGATCGGCGTCGGATGGTCGGGAAGGAGTAGCAGCCTGTATTCCTCTCCGGCTTCCTCCAATCCGCAGATAACCGTTTTTAACACCTTCTCATCAATATTCTCTATGGCAGTTATCTTATCCTCTATACTTCCCTGATGGCCCATCTCATCGGGAGCTTCCACATGAATATAAGCAAAGTCATAACCTTCGTATGCCAGCGCCCTCACAGCCGCCAATGCCTTACCTCTATAATTCGTGTGAAGTCCTCCGTTTGCGCCTTCTACCGCAATACTGTCCATTCCTGCACCGGCTGCGATACCTTTTAAGAGATCAACAGCTGAGATCATGATGCCCTTCTTTCCGGTTCTCTCCTGAAAAGAATCCAGCGCAGGCTTTTTCCCTGCTCCCCAAAACCATGCAGAATTCGCCGGACGAAGGCCCTTCTTACGCCTCTCCTGATTCACCGGATGATTTTTCAGTATATCATAGCTTTTTTTCATCATATCAAGAAGCGCTGCATCTTTTGGAAGATATTCTCCAATTTTTTTCGTCAGAATATCATGGGGCGGCATAAGGTCCAATACCTCTCCTCTCTCCTTTATCAGGAGATGTCTGTAGCTGGTTCCGGCATAGAATCTGTAACCGTCCTTCTTAAGTCCTTCCTTTAATGCCTCCAATAAAACAGCCGCTTCCTCCGTCGTAATCTCATCCGAGCTGTGATCTATGATCGTTCTGTCCTCATAGGCACAGTCCTCCTCTGATAATGTCACAAGATTACACCGGAAAGACACGTCCGAGTCCTTCATATCTACTCCGATACTGAGCGCCTCCAGCGGGGATCTCCCTGTATAATATATTCTCGGATCATATCCCAGAACTGCCAGATTCGCCGTATCACTACCCGGCGCCATCCCTTCCGGAACCATGGACACAAGCCCTATCTCAGACATCGGTGCCAGTCGATCAATCTCTGGAACATGCGCAGCCTCCAGTGTAGTCTTACCATCTAATTCCTTCAGCGGCCTTCCAGCCATCCCATCGCTTAAAACTACAATATACTTCATCTTCCTTCTCCTTATCCTTCTATACGAATCATATGCAGAATCTGGTCTTTATACCGATTCGCCCTTGTGTCATAATCACCTTCCATCATAACCGGAGTTGTAAATCCAAATTCATCGTCAAGACCCGGAACTTTAATGATCTTAACATCTCCGAAAGAATACTTAAGATTCGGAAGCTCTTTCTCAGCGTCGCCCTTCATACGGATGAAAAATCTCCTCTTTGCATCGCCTTTATCTTCCAGCGTAAGCTTATCCTGCTTCCACATCGTCATAATATTTCGATTCAGATGCTTCGCTGCATCTACCACATCCGCTACAACTGCACTGGCCGTCGGAAGCTTTCCGGCACCGCTGCCATAGAACATCGCATCTCCCAGTACATTTCCATGTACAAAGATGGCATTAAACACATCATTCACATTGTACAGCGGATGTTCCGGATAAAGCATGCATGGTGCAACAATTGCATGAAGACGGTCGCCGATTCTCTTACTGGATGCCAAAAGCTTAATCGTTGTCCCCATTGCCTTTGCATATTTCATATCTTCTACCGTAATCTCTGTAATACCCTCACAGTAAATATCTTCAAAATCTACCTGCTGTCCGGAAATCAATGAAGACAGAATAGCAATCTTACGGCACGCGTCATATCCTTCTACATCCGCTTCTGGATTGCGCTCTGCATAGCCGTTAGCCTGCGCTTCCTTAAGAACCGTATCATAATCTGCTCCTTCATAAAACATCTTCGTCAGCATATAGTTCGTCGTACCATTCAAAATTCCGGTAATCTCTTCGATTTCATCCGCTGTGAGGGAGGAATTTAAAGGACGGATAATCGGAATCCCGCCGCCTACGCTTGCCTCAAACAGGAAATTGATATTATTTTCTTTTGCAATAGAAAGAAGCTCCGCACCATGCTTCGCCACCAGTGCTTTATTCGATGTAGCTACACTCTTTCCCGCCTGAAGACATCTCTTTACAAAAGTATAGGAAGGCTCTATGCCGCCCATAACTTCTACGACAATCTGAATATCTTTATCACTCACGATCGTCTCAAAATCATGAATAATCTTTTCCTGCACCGGATTTCCCGGAAAATCCTTCAAATCCAATACATACTTAATATTCAGCTCCTCGCCGATCCTCTGTTTGATCCGCGCACCGTTGGTATTCACTACCTCTACGACACCAGAGCCAACTGTTCCATAACCCATCACTGCTACATTTATCATATTTTTCCTCCCTCTGACTGTCTTGCAGTTCCTTTCAGATAGGAATTGATGAACATGTCTATATTCCCATCCAGAACGGCAGTCACATTACTGTTTTCTTCATTCGTCCTATGGTCTTTTACAAGAGTATACGGCTGCATAACATAAGACCGTATCTGGTTGCCGAATCCGATCTCTTTTATCTCTCCACGGATATCAGATACTCTCTCTGCCTGCTCCTGTTCCTTCAAAAGCTGCAGTTTTGCTTTCAGCATCTGCATCGCCTTTTCCTTGTTATGGTGCTGGGAACGTTCATTCTGGCACTGTACCACGATTCCGGTCGGCAAATGCGTGATACGAATTGCGGAGGAAGTCTTATTGACATGCTGCCCGCCCGCACCGCTGGCACGGTAAGTATCAATCTTCAGATCATCATCGTCGATCTCAATGTCGATCTCGGTTTCAATATCCGGAACTACATCGCAGGAGGCAAAAGATGTCTGCCTCTTTCCCGCCGCATTAAACGGAGAAATGCGCACCAGTCTGTGAACTCCCTTTTCGGATTTCAGATATCCATATGCATTCTCACCCTTCACTTCAAAAGTAACCGTCTTAATCCCGGTAATGTCACCATCCAGATAATCCAGAACTGTAATCGCAAAACCTCTGCGCTCCGCCCACCGGCTGTACATGCGGTATAACATGCCCGCCCAGTCACAGGATTCTGTTCCGCCTGCCCCGGCGTGAATTGTCATCACCGCATTGCAGGAATCATATTCACCGGAAAGAAGCGTTTGAATCCGAAGCTCCTCGTAGCATGCCTCGAAGCTTTGAATCTCGTCACTGATCTCCTCAATTACAGACGCATCGTCCTCCTCGTAACCCATTTCAATCAAAAGCTGGATATCCTCGTAACCTGTATACATGGTGTGGATCTTTTTCACAAGCTCCTGAAGATCTTTAAGCTCCTTCATGATCTTCTGGGATTCCTCCGGATTATCCCAGAAGCCCGGCTCCTCTACCTTGCGCGAAAGCTCCTCGATCCTGTTTTCCTTGCCTGCTGCGTCAAAGTGAATCCCTCATCTCGGCAAGAGGTTCTTCATAAGCATTCATCAATGTTTTAAACTGATCTAACTCAACCACTCTATCACCTCTTTCAAATTATAATATATATTCTATGCTCTATTTGCGCCCACAGCACTGTTTATATTTTTTGCCGCTTCCGCACGGGCATGGATCGTTCGGATATACCTTTTTATCCGCACGTTTTTTGGGAGCGCGGACGGCGCTTTCGTCCTTATTGGTTCCTGTAACCTTGGCAACCTGTTCTCTCTCAACCTTCTGCTCGATCTTTACATGGAACAAAGTCCGGACTGTATCCTCGGTAATGGCATTGGTCATCTCTCCAAACATGTCATAGCCGATCATCTTATACTCAACCTTCGGATCCCTCTGTCCGTATGCCTGAAGACCGATACCTTGTCTGAGCTGGTCCATATCGTCAATATGATCCATCCACTTCGCATCAATCACTTTTAGAAGGACAACCCGCTCAATCTCTCGCAGATGCTCTGCCTCCGGGAATTCCGCCTCCTTCATCTCATAAGCTTTTGCGGAACGCTCCTTGAGCAGATGCTTAAGCTGCTTCTGACTCATACCCTTAACGTCCTCTTCTGTAACAGGCGCCATCGGAATCGTAACCCGAATCGCCCGGGAAAGATCCTTCATATTCCATTCCTCATAATCCAGATCTGCCGGAATCATCCTATCAACGATATTCTCCACATAATCATTGATCATATGGAAAATAGAATCACGCATGTTCTCACCGTCAAGAACCCGCCTTCTCTCTTCATAGATGATCTCCCTCTGCTCATTCATTACCTGATCGTACTCTAACAGGTTCTTACGGATCCCAAAGTTATTGCTCTCAATCTTCTCCTGCGCCTTCTCAATGGCGCTGGAAAGCATCTTATGCTCGATCTGCTCCCCTTCTTCAACGCCAAGAGCCGTAAATACATTCATCAGTCTTTCCGAACCGAACAGACGCATAAGGTCATCTTCAAGGGAAATGTAGAATCTGGATTCTCCCGGGTCGCCCTGTCGTCCGGAACGGCCTCTTAGCTGATTGTCGATACGTCTGGATTCATGACGCTCCGTACCGATGATCTTTAATCCGCCCGCTTCTCGCGCCTCGTCATCCAGCTTAATATCCGTACCACGTCCTGCCATGTTGGTAGCGATCGTAACCGCATCGTGTATGCCTGCCTGTGCAACGATCTCTGCCTCCATCTCATGGTACTTAGCATTCAGCACATTGTGTTTAATCCCTCTGCGCTTTAACATCCCGCTCAGAAGTTCCGAGGTCTCAATCGTGATCGTACCGACCAAGACCGGCTGATGCCTTGCATGCGCCGCCTCAATCTCATCGCACACTGCTCTGAATTTTTCCTTTTGAGTCTTATATACCGCGTCATTCAAATCCTGACGGATGACCGGAACATTGGTCGGAATCTCTATAACATCCATTCCGTAGATCTCTCGAAACTCCTTCTCTTCCGTAAGCGCCGTACCCGTCATACCCGCCTTTTTCTTAAATTTATTAAACAAATTCTGGAAAGTGATCGTCGCCAGTGTCTTGCTCTCCCTCCTGACTTTCACATGCTCCTTCGCCTCAATCGCCTGATGAAGACCATCAGAATAACGACGTCCCGGCATGATACGGCCGGTAAACTCATCAACAATCAGAACCTCTTCATCTTTCACCACATAATCCTGATCCTTGAACATCAGGTTATGAGCACGCAAAGCCAGAATAATATTGTGCTGAATCTCAAGGTTTTCCGCATCCGCAAGATTCTCCAGATGAAAGAACTTCTCTACCTTCTTTACACCGTCTTCTGTAAGATTAACATTCTTTTCCTTTTCATTGACGATGAAATCTCCCGTCTCCTCAATATCCTCGCCCATAATAGCGTTCATCTTGGAGAATTCCCCGCTCGCCTCGCCTCTCTCAAGCTGGCGGGCAAGAATATCGCACGCTTCATAAAGCTTCGTGGATTTTCCGCTCTGTCCTGATATAATGAGAGGAGTCCTCGCTTCATCGATCAATACTGAGTCTACCTCATCAATAATCGCATATTTAAGTCCTCTCTGGACAAGCTGCTCTTTATAAATGACCATATTATCTCTCAGATAGTCAAATCCGAGTTCATTATTCGTAACATAAGTGATATCACAGTTATATTGCTTACGCCGTTCATCATTATCCATGCTGTTGAGCACACAACCCACCGTCAGACCAAGGAATTCATGCACCTGTCCCATCCACTCCGCATCACGCTTTGCCAGATAATCATTGACAGTGACGATATTAACGCCCTCTCCGGTCAGTGCATTCAAATATGCCGGCAGTGTCGACACAAGAGTTTTTCCTTCGCCTGTCTTCATCTCCGCGATACGTCCCTGATGGAGAATGATTCCGCCAATTAATTGTACACGGTAATGCTTCATGCCAAGCGTGCGGACAGACGCCTCCCTCACTGCCGCATATGCCTCCGGCAGAATATCGTCTAACGTTTCACCCTGCGCAAGTCTTTCTTTAAATTCCTTCGTCTTACTCTTAAGCTCTCCATCTGTAAGCTTTTGCATCTGCGGCTCTAACGCCTCAATCGCATCCACGATCGGATAGATGCGCTTTAATTCATTCTCACTGTGCGTTCCGAATATTTTCTGCAATAAACCCATATCGAAAAAACTCCTTGTCCGTAAAATTTGCTATCCTACATTGTAGCACTAACCCCACCGCAATTCAACCAGTTTATAAAGTGTTCACACAAATGTTACTATTCGCAGCTACGTATATCCTTCACCACCTCAAAGGGGATCTTTCCCCCGAAGATGTCCAGTGCGCTCCCTATCGTAAAGTCAATCTTTCCCCCTGTTACGTCCCGGAATCTGTTCAGGTCCGCAAGACTCCCGATTCCTCCCGCATAAGTGACTGGCGCTCCCGAATAGCTCCCAAGAAGTCCGGAAAGTCTCTCATCCACGCCGCATGAACGTCCTTCCACATCCACACCGTGAACAAGAAATTCATCACAGTATGACGCAATCTCCTCAAGCACCTGCAGCGAAAGCCGCACCTCCGTAAATTTCTGCCAACGGTCTGTTACGATATAATACTCCCCCTCTTTTTTACGGCAGCTTAAATCAATGACAACATGCTCTTTTCCAACCGCTTTCCGCAAGCGTTCGAGATTCTCCCAACGTATCCGTCCGTCCTTAAATACATAGGAGGTCACAATAACATGGCTCGCTCCCATCTCAAGAAAACTTTCCGCATTATCCGCATGGATACCGCCGCCGATCTGAAGTCCCAGAGGATAAGCCATAAGCGCTGCCCTTGCCTGACGCAAGGCGGCTTCATAATATTCCGAAGACGGCGGATTCAAAAGAATCACATGTCCGCCGCGCAGTCCGTTTCTTTTGTACATCTCCGCAAAATAATCCGCATCATATATAGATGCAAAATTCTCTTTTGCGCAGTCCCCTTCATCTTTCAGGCTTCCTCCTACTATCTGCTTTACTTTTCCGTTATGAATATCGATACACGGTCTGAATCTCATGACATTTCCTCCAATTGTACATAATGCCGGGCCGAATGCTTTTGCCCTTTGGTAATTTTTCGCCCACCGAATCGCTTCATTATACCATATCTTGCCGCAGCACGCAAAACAGGGCAATTCCTACACCGGAATGCCCTGTCCTTCTTTCTTACCACACGCTTACTTGTTTGTATCTTCTGTGTTACGGTTAGTATTGTTATCGTCAACACTGTCCTTTATATCGTCACCAATCTCGTCCGCGCCATCTCTTACGTCATCGCCGATTTCATCCATGACTCCTTCGCCATTGGCGTTATCATTTCCATTCGTTGCGTCATTGGTGCCGTTGGCATCGTCTGTGCCGTTGGTATTTCCGGCATCATCTGCCGTTCCATTTGTTGTGCCATCCTGTGTGGCTCCATTGTCATCCGCATTATTATTGCTTCCGCAAGCTGCGGTGCCCATAATCGTCCCTACACAGAGAAGTGCAAGAAATAGTCTTTTTAACTGCTTCATAGTTACTCTCCCTTTCATATTCATGTATATTTATCTGTTGATCAAGTAATACTTGTTGCTAGTAATATTTACAAATACAAAAAATATATACTTATCTGTGATTGGGAGTTTTTTACAGTTATACTTTTTCTGCAATTCCACCGTTGCGGTAAAACGCAAGAAGTCTCTCCAAATCCTTGATCTGCTCCTTAAGTTCTCTTCCAATATCCGTATCGCCCACCAACTTGCGCTCTATCATACGTTCTAAGGTCACACTCTTAGAATGGATATCATTCTCTTTTTCTATGGCCGCCTCCGTAGACTCAAAAGGATCATGGGCAGCAAGTATGATACCGTGAGAATTATAAATTAACGTATATCCTGCAATCCCCGTCTCTTTCTGGTATGCCTTTGAGAAGCCGCCGTCAATCACAAGCACTTTACCATTGCATTTCACCGGACTTTCACCCTTTTTCGTCTTAACCGGTACATGACCATTGATGATATGGGATTCCTCTGGATCAAGGCCGAATTCCTTCATGATATTATTTATTGTATTCTCATCCTCTAAGAGCTCATAGTAAGGATTCTTCTTTTCTATATGAAGTTCTTTTTCTGACAGGAAATACCGTTCAAAGGTTGCCATCTTATTTTTGCCAAACAGGGGCGAATTTTCATTAAGCCAGATATACCACATCATATTCTTGCCCCGCTCCCGCTCCTTCTCATCCAGTGCGTAAAAGCCTTTTCTCACATAACTCTCTAGCACTTCATACAGCGCCCGCCCTTTATAAGTCTTTCCAAAAAGACTGACCTTTTTAAAGCTTCCGTCCTCATTAAGCGGCACGCAGCCATGGTAAAGCAGGTTCCCGTTATGCACTTTATAAAGCCCACCTTTGTTCAGAAGAAAACGCATATGCTTCTGCAGTTTCCCGCAATTTTGGAATGCTTTTTCAAGACGATGCATAATATCCTCTTCCTCCGAGGTTAGCTCGTACGGATCTTCTGGATTTACCGTCGGGAAATTCGCATCTTTAAGCTTATAGATTATACCATCGATCTCTATCGTCCCCTTCTTGTAATCAATATGATGAAGAAGATTCCGACCCTCCATATGAAATTCCGGATTCTCCCGTATGATCTGCCCTTCCACCTTAAATTGAATCACGGACATAGCCTTGTGCATTTTGACATCAAGAAGCAGCTCACTGTCTCCATAATCCGGCTCTCCCTTTAGCTGAAAGCATTCACAAGGATCTTCCCTGTATGTATTCATGGAAAATGATGCGAGCGGAAGCAGATTGATCCCGTATCCATCCTCTAAAATATCCAGATTTCCGTATCTCGCGCAAATACGGATCACATTGGCAATACAGCCCCTTTGTCCAGCTGCAGCGCCCATCCACAATACATCATGATTTCCCCACTGGATATCTACAGAATGATGCTTTCTCAGGCTGTCCATAATAATATGCGGTCCCGGTCCCCTGTCAAAAATATCCCCCACAATATGCAGATGATCCACCGTCAGCCTCTGAATAAGTTCACTTAAGGCAATGATAAATTCCTCCGCCCGGCTGATCTTAATAATCGTACTGATAATAGAATTATAATAAGATTCCTTATCGGAAACCTCCGCTTTTTCTGTGATCAATTCCTCAATTACATAGGCAAACTCCGGCGGCAGAGCTTTTCGCACCTTTGAGCGGGTGTATTTGCTCGCCGTACATTTACACACTTCAATCAGACGATAGAGCGTGATCTTGTACCAGTCCTCCATATTATCTTCCGTTTTCTTGATGCGCGCCATCTTCTCCTTCGGATAATAGATCAGAGTGGCTAGCGTCTGCTTGTCCTTGTTCGTCAGGGTATTCCCGAACACTTCGTCAATCTTACGCCGCACCGCACCCGAACCGTTTTTCAGCACATGTGAAAATGCTTCATATTCTCCATGTATGTCTGTAATAAAATGCTCCGTCCCCTTCGGAAGATTCAAGATTGACTGCAGATTGATGATCTCTGTCGATGCTCTGGCAATGGTCGGATATAATTCCGAAAGCCGCTCCAGATAACGTGCCTCTAAATCCTTCATAAGATTTTTCCTCCCAATTTGTGTGTTTGTTTATCAGGACGGAATCAGTTCTATATATCTTTCGCTCCGAGGCTGACGCTTAGCCTCCGCTCAAGATATATAGAACTGATTCCTGTTCTGTTTAGCATTAGACATATCCAAAAATGGCTCCATTCTTTTAGAATTGGATGACATCGGACATGTCGTAGTAGCCGGCGGGTTTTCCGGACAGGTATTTGGCAGCTTCTACGGCTCCTTTGCCGAATACACCTCTGGAAAAGGCAGTGTGTTTGAATTCGATCACTTCATCCATACCGGCGAAAAGCACTTCGTGTTCTCCTACTATCGTCCCTCCCCGGACTGCAGAGATTCCAATTTCTTTTGCGCTACGTTTTTTGCGTTCCGTGCTTCTGTCGTAGGTGTATTCAAAGTTGTGATCCATCGCTTCGTTGATGGAATCTGCTAATGCTATCGCTGTGCCGCTTGGAGCGTCAAGCTTTTGGTTATGGTGCTTTTCTACAATCTCAATGTCATATCCTGCCGGAGTCAGAACCTTTGCCGCATCTTTCAAAAGCTTTAAAAGCAAGTTGATCCCCATGGACATATTCGCAGACTTAAGCACTGCTGTTTCTTTTGCGCTCTCTTCTACTTTTTTAAGCTGCTCATCGGAAAGTCCGGTAGAGCAAAGCACAACCGGAAGCTTTTTGGCCGTGCAGTAATCAAGCAGCGCATCAACCGCTCCTGCATTTGAAAAATCAATCACAACATCTGCCTCTGAGTCGCATGCACCGATGCTCTCAAACACCGGATAATCGTTGGCAATCCCTGTAAAGGCATCTACGCCCGCCACGATTTCAATTGCTTCATCCTCTTTGATGAGGCCGGTGATCACACGACCCATCCTTCCGTTACATCCATGCATAATCGCACGTACCATAATGATATCCTCCTTTGTTCTCTAAGTCTCATTAATAACTATCTCTTAGCTATATCTAAAAATAAAAGGATATCATACACCCTTCAGGCCATGATATCCTTCTCATACTACATTCCTTATGCCATCGGAATACCAAAATCCCTCATCGCTTTACCAAGCGCTTTCTCATGCTCAGCCGAAATCTGTGTTAAAGGCATACGCAAAGGTCCGCAGTCCATACCCATAAGCGCCATCGCACGTTTCACCGGAATCGGATTCACCTCGCAGAACAACTGCTCCACAAGCGGCAGCGCACGAAGCTGCAGCTCGCGGCTTCCCGCAATATCCCCCTTAAAGAACTTCTCACAGATATCATGAGTTTCCTGCGGAGCTACATTGGATAATACGGATATCACACCTATGCCTCCCAGTGAAAGAAGCGGTACGATCTGGTTGTCATTGCCGGAATACAGATCCACTTTACCATCCGTCATCTCCATGATCTTCGCCACCTGAGAAATGCTTCCCGAAGCTTCCTTTATCCCTACGATATTCTCAACATCCTTCACAAGGGCAGCAGCCGTCGCCGGCTCGATATTACATCCCGTCCTGCTGGCAACACTGTACATAATGATCGGCGCTTTCGCCTCCTTCGCAACCGCTGTATAATGTGCAATCAAACCGCTCTGCGTCGCCTTATTATAATAAGGTGTTACAAGCAAAAGACCATCCGCACCGTAATCTGCTGCCTCCTTCGACATATCGATCGCTGTCTTCGTACAATTTGAACCTGTTCCTGCAATAACCGGAATCCTTCCCTTTGCCCTGTCAATCGTAAACTTCACGCACTCAATGTGCTCTTCCTCCGTCATAGTCGCGGATTCTCCGGTAGTTCCGCATATAATAATGCTGTCAGTACCATGGCTGCAGTGATAATCGATCAACTCATCCAATCTGTCATAATTGATACTTTCATCCTTATTAAATGGTGTGACAACTGCCACCCCGGCTCCTGTAAAAATCGCCATCATGCTCCTCCTGACTTTATATAAGTATATTGCAAAATATTCGTCATCTGCATTCACATCTAACTTACAGAAATTCTATCATCATTCAAACATGATGTCAATGAAGTCGCTAAAGTTTTATATAAGCTTATTCATCAAGACATTCCAGCTTACTTACGGAAACTTCATACGCCGTTCGCTTTTCCGTCTCCGTCTCAGAAAGTTTTTTTACATATTCTCTGCTCTGGATACGCCCTAAGACCTGTACGTGCTCTCCAACCTCAAAAGCCGAGGCAAATCTTGCATTCCTTCCCCAACAGATACAGGGAATATAATCTGATTTCCCGTAAGGGCGGTTCACTGCCAGAAGAAGATCCGCGATCTCTCTCCCCAGCGGAGTCTTCCGATAGATCGGCAGCTTGCATATGTAACCGTCCAGCAGGATATTATTTGTCTTGGCACCATCCAGCTCCTCCTCAATAAAAGACACTTCTCTTGCGAATACAGATAATACCAGCCTGTTCTTTTGTTCATCGTGTCGGTTATAAGAGCGAAACTGACCGCTTACCATCAGAAACTCACCTCTGTAATCGCACTCCACGTCAATCAGTCTCTCGGATATCATGACCGGAATCGTGTCTACAGAATTGCTGAGTCTCCTTACACTCACATCCACCATATAAAATCCTTCCCCAAACACCTCGTGGCTGAATGCAAATGTGGATACGATTTCTCCCATAATGGTTACCTGATTGTTTTCAATTATCTTATCTGACATAAATTTTCTCCCTTCTCCAATCGTATTTTTCCATCCATATAATCTATGAGCCGTAACGGCAAATTAGAACTGTTTTTCCTGCCAATCGTAAGACACGCTTCGACGGCATTTTTCGCCCTCTTAAACAACTACTTGTAAATTTCGGAAAATGTGATAAACTATTGAGGTGATGTAAGGGTCAAAAGAGTTGACAAACAACGCCATAACCCTCCATATAGTACC
>ERZ778517.660-NODE-660-length-34338-cov-6.412741_pt1 | contig 34338 bp, 26 predicted proteins | sample MGYA00510341_ERZ778517 | MGnify/ENA primary metagenome ERZ778517 (study PRJEB29527, sample SAMN07138964) | mouse gut metagenome | material: feces | host: mouse | place: China:Nanjing | collected 2016-01-25 ...
GTATTTTCAAAAGGGCGCCCAATGCAGATGCATGCATATCTTGAGAGCCTGCTAAAGTTTTCGGACGCGCGGCAGGAAATGGTGACGGTGCTCTACTGTGAGACGGAGGGCATCCGGTACGGGAAACTGATGCAGCAGTTTCCGCAGGTAACGTGGAGAAAGGAAAACAAGTTTGAGACAGACCTAAAGCAAATCATAGCGGACGCAGGCGAGTATATTATGTTCGGCTGCGATGATGTCGTGTTTACCCGTCCATTCAGCCTGCAGAAGGCAAGGGAATATTTAGGGGCGCACGAGCAGGTCTTTGGGTACAGCATGCGGCTTGGCGGGAATATCAGACCTGTGCCGGAAAACCTTTCCGCGGATGAAGCGGTGCTTGAATGGCGGTGGGACTGCCCGCTGCAGCACTACAATTACCCATGGGAACTGGACTGTACTTTGTACCGCAAAGAGGACGTTGTGCGGATGACGACGGAGGAAGAGACGGCAATCAAGAATCCGAACTTCTACGAGGCAATGATAACGCCGGACAACCGCAAAGCGCGCATCACGCGTCCGAATATGGCGTCCAACAGGCAGTCAGGCTGCGCGGTCGTGATAACCGTCAACCGCGTTCAGGAGACGCACCAGAACGGTTTTGACGACAGTATGCTCACGGACATCTACTCGCTGGACAGGCTCTATAACGACGAGGACAATACACTTGATATCGAAAAAATCGCATCCATGGACAACAGCATTATCCATGTGGGTGCAGCGTATTTCATACTGCGCAAGGAAACCAAGGGATACACACAAAGCAGCCTGAAGCTTCAGAAAAAGAAGGCTGTGGAACTGTTCAACCGACTGACAAGGTTTCCTAAGCGCGTGCACAGGCACTTTGAGCGGAAGGATTATGAGAAGGGCAGATATGTCGAACGGATTCGGATACTCAATACGGACGAGACACTGTCCCTTCTGGAGAAGGAAAAAATAAGTTTCCTTCGGTACGGAGACGGGGAAATTGCCATTATGCAGGGGCACTCCATTCCGTTTCAGGAGTATGATGCGAGACTGGCAAAACGGCTCAGGAAACTGCTTCGGACAGACATGGACGGGCTGAAAATCGGAATTCCGTATTACTATACGCACCCGGTAAAGCATTTAAATGATTTTACGTCGAAATTTGCAAAGTCCCTTGCCGTACAGCGCAAATTTTTGTGTAAGAACTGCAATAAGGACATGACCTATATTGACACGGCAATCACGCAGGTATATCAGACCTATGAAAAGTACGATTTTAAGAAATACTATAAACGGATGCAGAAACTTCTTGCGGACAGACATGTCACCATCGTGTGCGGCGACGGTGTGTTCGACAAACTCCAATATAAAGCATATGACGTCTGCAAGTCCGTGGAATTTGTGACGGCGCCAAGCATGAACGCCTTTGCGGAGTACGACAGACTGTTTCACGATGTCCTGAAAATAAACAAAAAACGACTGGTGTGCATTGTGCTCGGTCCAACCGCGAAAGTGCTTGCCTGCGATTTGCACAAAAAGGGATACCAGGCATGGGATATGGGGCATTACTTCAAGGACTACGATGCATACATGAGGAAAAAGCCAAGGACAGCGGCGGAGATTGCGCAGTTCTACAAGCCGGATTAAAGGAAATGCCAAATAACCCTGTGTATGATTGACTTGAAGCGGTTATATGATAAAATGGAAAATGATGGAATCAAAAGCACTCGTTTTATTTTGTGTGAATGATATTTCGAAGTGCTGACGTATGTCCGCCGTGAAAGGTGACAGAGCACGCAGCCCGTAGGAGGAAAAGGAATGGATAAAAAAAATGAGATCAGGAAAAAGAGATATAAAATGCTGCAGTGGGTACTCGGTAAATCATTAAAACTGGATTATGCGATGTCGGACAAGCGGGAGACAAGCATTTCGGACAGTACAAATTACGGATATACGCCTTTCTGCGAACGGGCAAGTAGAAGCAGCAGAATATTCAAGAATTTCAGGCATTATAATGTCTATCGTGGAATTGTTGAGGATGTCGGATATGATATAGGTGTAGGATGTTGGAACATTATCCGGACAAAAAATGTTTCAGACGGCGTCCTGGAGGAATGCTGGAAAAACGATACGGTCGGAGGGGCGGAAACATATTTTTATGAAGGGCTGAAAAAACCAGTAGCTCCGGCGACAATGCGGTATGCGAAGATTATGCTGGAATTAAAAGAGCTTTTTGGAGAGCTGAAAAATGTAGTGGAAATAGGCGTAGGCTATGGGGGGCAGAGCAGGATTTTGCGCAGATTCAACCCGATTCAGTCATATGGGCTTGTCGACATTCCACAGGCGCTTGGTGTCAGCAAAAAATATTTGTCCCGGTTCTTTTCCGACGAGGAAATGAAGCAGTATCATTTTATTAACGGAACAACACTTAAGAAAACCTTGAAGCCGGAATTCGTTATGAGCAACTATGCCTTTTCAGAACTTTGCAGAGAAGTGCAGGACGTTTATCTGGAGCAAATTATCACGCATGCAAGAAAGGGCTACATTACATGGAACGAGTTAAGCCATAACCGCCTGAACGGTCATTCCATAGAGGAAGTATGCGCCATGATTCCCGGCAGTGAGATCATAGACGAGGTTCCTTTGTCCGCGGAGGGGAACAAGGTAATTCTATGGGGCGCAAATCCGGAAGCGGTAAGCCGAATGAAAAAGAAGGAAACAGAATGATAAAAAAGATTAACTATGTTTTGGACAGAAGGCAGAAAATCAATTTATGCATCCTGCTTGTCATCATTTTTATAGGGGCATTTGTGGAGCTTTTGGGAGTCTCTGCGATTATGCCTCTGATTGATGTTGCCATGAATCCGGAGACAATGGACGAGAAGTGGTATTTTGTACTTATCCGCAAGTATACGGGAATTACGGACGCCAATCAAATGATTTTGTTTCTGGCAGTGCTGCTGATTGTGATATATATCCTGAAAAATGTCTATGTGATGGTGATGTACAGCCTTCAGTACCGGTTTGTATTTAATAACCAGCAGCGCTTGTCGGTGCGGATGATGAAAAGCTATATGCAGCAGGATTATTTGTTCCATGTATCGAAAAACGTGGCAGAATTTCAGCGCAACATTACGAGTGACGTCAATGGTTTTTTTACAATTGTGTTAAATGTCCTGCAGTTTCTGGCAGAGTTTAGTGTGAGCGCCGCGCTTGTCATATTTTTATTTGTGCAGGACTGGGTGTCTACAATGGCGGTCGCGGTGCTGCTGTTCCTGTTTATGGGGATTTTCACGATTTTTTTCCGGAAAGTGCTTGTGAAAATAGGCGAGCAGAGCAGGCAGGCGAATGTTCTGGTCACGAAGTGGCTGTTTCAGGCATTTTCGGGCATTAAGGAGATTAAGGTAGCAAACAAGGAATCTTTTTTTATATCCAATTATAACAGGCACTACAAGGACTGCGTGCGGGTTCAAAGACAGCAGTCAATCCTGACATACCTGCCGAAACCGGTCATGGAAACGGTATGTATCTGCAGCCTGATGCTTGCGATGATTATTAAAATCGCAGTGGTAAAGAGCGATATTGTCTCGTTTGTCACAACATTGTCTGTTTTTGCGGTTGCGGCATTCCGTATGCTTCCGTCCTTTAACAAGATTACGGGTTATATCAGCGGGATGATGTTCAACAAGCCGGCGATTGATTCTGTATACAGGGATTTAAAGGAAATAGAGCAGTTAATGGAGCAGAAGACTGCCGAACACGAGGACACCATAAAGGTCATGCTCCATTCTTCCATCAGACTAAACAATGTCTCGTTCCGCTATCCGGAATCCGATAAGTGGATATTAAAAAATGCCAGTCTTGAGATAACGAAAAATACATCTGTTGCGCTGATTGGGGCATCGGGGGCAGGCAAGACGACGGCTGCCGACCTGATGCTCGGAATACTGCAGCCACAGGAGGGAACAGTCACAATAGACGGGACAGATCTGAGAAAGTGCATGAAGTCGTGGCATGAGGACATCGGCTATATTCCACAGGTCATCTATTTAATGGACGACAATATACGTGCCAATGTCGCCTTTGGAATACCGGACGCTGAGATTGACGACGATGCGGTACAAAAAGCCCTGCGTGAAGCCCAGCTTGACCAGTTTGTAAATTCCCTGCCGAATGGGCTGGACACCCTCATAGGAGACAGAGGAGTAAAGCTTTCCGGCGGACAGCGGCAGAGAATCGGTATTGCAAGAGCGCTGTACCGTAATCCGAACGTGCTGGTGCTTGACGAGGCGACCTCCGCGCTGGACAGTGATACGGAGAAGGAAGTGATGGAGGCGATAGACGGCCTGCACGGAACCAGAACACTGATTGTCATTGCACATCGGTTAAGCACAATCAAGAAGTGTGATAAAATATTTGAAGTCGGCGGCGGGGGTTTTATAGAGCGAAGCAAGGCGGAAGTGCTTGGGCATGATTGAAAAATGCTTTCTGCCGGCTTGGGAATGCGTTTTGAGGCAAGAATGGGGGCTGAAATGGAAGATTTGGTAAGTGTGATTGTACCGGTATATAATTCGGAAAAATATCTGAAAGACTGTGTGGACAGTATTGTGAACCAGACCTACCGGAATCTGGAAATTATTCTGGTTGACGATGGCTCTACAGATTCGAGCGGGGACATATGTGACGCGTATGCCCGGCAGGACGGCAGAATTCGTGTGATTCACAAGGAAAACGGGGGGAACGGAGATGCAAGGAATGCAGGTTTGCGAATTGCCGGAGGGCAGTGGATTACAATGTCTGACAATGATGACATTCTGCATAAAAGGCAGATTGAAATCCTGCTTGCCGTTGCAAATGAAAAGGAAGCAGATATTGCCGTGGGCAGTTACAGACCGTTTGACATTCATGAAGTTCCTGTGGAGGATGAAATACAAGACGGTTATCTGGATATGGCGGAGGTTTTGTCGGACACGCACCTGTATGATGATGCATTTATACAAAAGCGTTCCTTGATTTTGACAGTGCCATGGAGCAAGATATGCAGAAAAGAGGTCTATCGTGACGTATGGTATCCGGCAAAGAGCAGACATGACGACACATGGACGACATGGAAGCTATATGAAAATGCAAAAAGGGCTGCTTTTATACCGATTGCACTGCATTATTGGAGGGATGACCCCAACTCGTTTGGGAGAAGGAAGTTTGACACAACACATTTTGAGGGAATGGATGCATTCCGTGTCCAGATGGTGTATTTTTGGAAGAAGGGAAAACAACGGTATGTCGAGATTGCATTCGCCTTGTTTCTGGAGACCTTTTTTTGGTGTTACAATCGCATGAAGGAGTGCGGGATGGATGTATCGCTGTTAAGGCCTTACTGGGAATACATGAAAAAAGATATAAGACATATAAAACTGACAAAAAGCCTTGGGATGAAGCAGTGGCTCAGGTACAGGTATCTGGCATGGTATCGGATTCCGCGGCTGATTCTGCATTGATGCATACAGGAAAAGGATAACTGCTGCGGCAGGAAAGGAGTACATTATCTTGATGGGAGATTCTATTGAAAAGAATAACAGGAGAATGGGCTATAAGGTATGGCTGATACCGGTTATATGTGGACTGCTGGCGGCGCTTTTAATGATTTTTGTGGCGAAAGCCAAGGATGATACCATCCAGTGTAAAGTCATTTATGATTTCAGCCATGAATTTGGATATGAACCATACCTGTTTTTGGAAGGACAGAACGGCAGCAGCTACGAACTCCGTCCACAGGTACCGGAGGATGATACATTTGAAATTGTCTATGCCGTGTTTGAAGAACGGTATACAATTCCGTATGAGGCGATACCGGCGAAAAACTTTTCCTTGCAGCTGCTCAATAGCGGGAAGGAGTCGAGGATATGCAGTATCGAGTTTTATAATCATGGATATCAGGTCGCTAAATATTCCGCTTCGGATATTCAGGAATTGTTTGACACCAGTGAATGGGATACCCAGGTGTATGGTACGTATATATGTATTACACATGACGGCAGAATACAGCTTCAGGCAAAAGAACGGTTTTATGAGGAACTGGCACAATATCCGTACCGCAGCCAGCCGCTGTACTGGAACAGCATATTCTGGGGATGTGTGACAGGGCTGTTTGTGTTTATACTTTTATATTGGAAAAACAAAAATAAGGCAGCATTTCCGAAAAAGGACAGGAAAAGACTGACGAAATGGGAAATGGCGTTGTCATTGGGGCTGCTGGTGGTTTTTGCGCTTGCATGCGCAATGTCATTGTTCAGCAAGCATTATTCCCACCCGGATGAGACCGTGACCCGCATGGCGACAGATTACTATCTTGCGGGATGGCTGCGGCCGGACATGAACAGCAGCATGGTGTCCGGGACATTTTCCATGTGGGGACACAATCGGCTCGCCGAGTCCAGTTTATATTATTTTCTGGCAGGAAAGGTCGGATGGCTGTTCCGGGAATTTTTCTATATTCCGACATACTACCGCCTGTTTAATCTGCTTCTGCTGGGGGGAATGCTGCTTTTTTGCTGGAAAAGGAGAGAAAAACATCTCTGGCCGATTGTCGCACTTTGCATGACACCGCAGATTTGGTATCTCTTTTCCTATGCAACCTCAGACGCGTGGGACTGGTTCTGTGGTTTTGTGATGGTTTGCATGATACTGCGGAAAGAAAAATACCTGTATGGTCAGGAAAGCATCAGAAAGCTTGTGTTAAACGGACTGATATACAGTTTCATTTTTGCAATGATTCTTATGGGAAAATCAAATTATCTGGTCTTACTGGGAATTGCATTTGTTGATTTCCTGCTGGGATGGTTTCAGCACAAGGCACAGCGGCTCAGTATTTTTATCCTTTATCTCGCCATATTGGCGGCGTCCTTTGGAATCAAGGCTGGAATTGAGCACCTTCCTACGGTAAAACAGGACGTTGCTTTTTCGGAACCGGTTGAAAATTTACAGGCAATGGTGCGGGAAGAAAGAAATAGCGAGAACCAGGCAGTTGCATTGGGACATCCAAAATCACAGGGAGTTTCCCTGTCCGAGCTGGCGCTGCCAACGTTCGGAACGATATTTCAGTCTGCAAACGGGTACTATATGTGGATGACATACGAGAGTGGAATGGTTTACTATGTAGTCATGGGGCTGATACAGATGACCTTCTTGGCGGTAATAATCAATATGGTATGGAAAAACAGGAAAGGAAATCTGATTGTCAACATCAAGTCGACGTATGCGCTGTTCAGTTTCTTTTTAATGATACTGGTTGTACTCCTTTACTGCTGGATGGTAACGTATCAGCCACAGGGGCGATATCTGCTGATGGTGTGGCTGTTTCTGGGATATCTGTGTGCCCAGTACAAGGATGCATTTGGCAGTAAGGTATTAAGGGGAACGATAGCAGCGTGTATGTGTGCCGGTTTCTGGTCATTTGCCTATTACGGTATGTTCACCATGCTGAAAAATGGCTGCCTGTTTGTATCATACCAGAAGGTCTTGAACATAATAGGGTTCTTTTCCGGGAATTGACAGGGTTAGGTTCATACTTTAGTGTTGAAATTGGTTAAGGAGAAAATAAAATGACAAAAGTATCTATTGTAGTACCGGTGTATAATGAGGAAGGCAATGTCGCCGAGCTTCATAAGGAAATAAAAGATGTCTGCGAGGAAAACCGGTATGAGTACGAAATAATTTTTGTAAATGACGGATCGTCTGACAGAACAGAGGAGATATGCAAGACTTTACGCCCATTGAAATATATCTGCCTGCGCAGAAATTTTGGGCAGACGGCTGCTATGGATGCAGGAATTAAGCAGGCGCAATATGATTATATTGTGACGATGGATGGGGACAGGCAGAATGACCCTGCGGATATTCCGATGATGATACAGTATCTGGAAGAGCATGATTTGGACGTGGTATCTGGCTGGCGTAAACACCGGAAAGACACTGTAATGAAGAAATTTACCTCAAGAGGAGCCAATCTTCTCCGCCATCTATTGGTACATGACGGGATTCATGATAGCGGCTGTTCGCTGAAGGTATATAAAAAAGAATGTTTTGACCATATCAATCTGTACGGCGAACAGCATCGGTTCATTCCGGCAATTTTGAAGATAAAGGGGTTCAAGGTTGGTGAAGTAGTGGTGAATCACAGACCAAGGACAGCAGGAAAGACCAAATATAATTGGAAACGAACTATAAAAGGGTTTGTGGACATGATATCAGTCTGGTTCTGGAACAAATATTCTACCAGACCGCTGCATTTATTAGGCGGCATGGGATTTGTATTTTTACTCTTAGGCGGTGGGTGTGGTATCTGGTCTATTGTGTTGTTTTGCGAAGGAAGGAAAATGTCCAACAATATTTTTCCGCCGCTGTTGACCATATTTTTCATCATTATCGGAATGCTGCTGTTTGTGTTCGGGCTGATGAGCGAGATACTGGTAAAGACATATTATGGCACACATGTGGATTCGTCATATAGTGTGAAGGAGATCAGTGACTATAGGTAGAAGGGGTAATGAGGAAATGAAATCTGCAAAAGAAATTCTCAAGACAGTATTCAGGATTTTCCTATCCGTAATGATGACGTTGTCATTAACAATGGAGTTTGCGGTTCCGGACTACGCAAATGTTGACATTACGGTAAACAGTGAACTGATAGCCAATTTAGTCAGCAGTCTCCCATCAGAGTCTTTTAAAACAACGGTTGTTTTTGCATTTATTTTATGGTTTTTAATATGGACGGAGCAGATGAATACGCATAAGATAAAATGGAATAATCGGAAACTATTTTATGTTTTATGCATGGCAGTCGGTTTTGTCTGGCTGGTAGCAAAGAGTTTTGAGATAGATAACAGTATGTCCAATTTATTTGAAACGAGGGGACAGATTGTAAAATCAATTATTTATTATATTGGATCAGTAAGCCTGCTGGCTTTATTCGGAAAGTTTATATTTTTCTCAGTGGAGTGTTCCGACTCGAAATTTCAGGTTTGTAAATATTCAGATGTTGAAGTCCGCCGGGGAAAATATGGAACTTTTATATTTTTGATGATAATGTGGCTGCCGCACTTGATTATGGCATATCCGGCAAGTATGATTAGTGATGCATGGGGGCAGTTGCGAATGTTTTATGGGGAGCAGGCCTTTACGTCACATCATCCTCCGTTTCATACATGGCTGATTGGAATGGCGGTGCAGCTTGGAAGGAAAATGGGAAGTGCCAATATGGGATTATTTTTGTTCATTTTGCTGTAGACCATTCTTTTTGCACTGGTACTCTCATACAGTATAACAACGATGAAACGGCTAAATGCTCCTCGGTGGCTGATTGTCCTAACAAAGTTTATTGCGGTTGTATCACCATATTATACGGCATATATCGGTTTGATTACAAAAGATACATTGTATTCGTATGCTTTCTTATTATTTATGATTGAGCTGATTTATCTGGTGTATCTGCTAAGAGGGGAGTTTTGGCATAAACGCATGCATACAGTCCTTCTGCTATTATCAGGAGTTTTTGTAATATTGCTCCGCAATAATGGAAAGTATGTTATTTTTCCCATGTTATTTATTATTGGTGGAATCATGGTGAAAGACGGCGTATTAAAAGAGAAAAAAAGAACAGTGCGCACAGCAGCATGTTTGTCGATGACTGTTCTGAATCCCGCAGTGGTAACTTTTATCTTAACGGCAGTGTATGATATCGAAAAAGGAAGCATAAGAGAAATGCTTTCCCTTCCTTTTCAGCAGACTGGCAGATATGTATTGACGTATAGTGATGAGGTAACTGATCAAGAACGACAGGCGATCGACAAGATTTTAGATTATGATAGCCTTTCAGATGGTTATAATCCATTGCTGGCAGACTATGTCAAAAATACATTTCGAAAAGAAAGTACAGGTGCAGAGCTTGCAGAGTACTTTAAAGTGTGGCTGCGTCAGTTGACAAAGCATCCATTGACCTATGTTGTTGCGACACTCAACCAAAATTATAAATTGTTGTATCCCGTTGAAACAGAGTATGCAATTGGATTGGTTGTTGAGACGTATGACAGCAGATTTGGTGAATTTATAGAATCATTGGGAATTGATGAAACCAATGTAATGAAAAAAAAGGAATTTGACTTGAGAAATTTTTATATTTTAATGTTTCATACACCAATAGCAGGCTTTTTTTCTTTGATTGCAGTGTACAATTTGGTCTTGTTATATATTTTGATGTATGCTGCGTACAACAGAATGCATTCTATGTGGATTGCGGCTGCTCCGCTCATTATAAGTGATTTGGTTGTTGTTGCAGGACCCTTGGTTCATCCAAGATATGTGCTTCCCGTGATGTATAGTATTCCAATTGTAGTGGCAGTTTTTTTATATGTTAGGAGAAAAGACCATGGAGAGACAGACGAACAATAAAAACTTCATGCTATTTCAACAGTCTTTGTTGCTATTTCAAAAATTGCATATTATAATATCAGATATGTAAAAGTAGAAAAAGGCAGGAAATGAGTGTATATGAAAATATTAATGATATCGCATGAATATCCTCCCATTGGAGGAGGAGGCGCAAATGCCTGTATGTATCTTTCGAGGGAATATGCCAAAGCACATCACGATGTTACAATTGTATCGGCATGGTTTAAGGGACAGCCTGAGACAGAAGACAATAACGGGGTTCATATTATCCGCGTGAAATCAAAACGAAGGTATAAGGAGCATTGCAGTTTTTCGGAGATGGCAGATTACCTATGTAAGGCTTGGCCAATTGTGAAATCGTTGGAAAAGGAACGGCATTTTGATATTTGTCAGGTTTTTTTTGGAATACCAAGCGGCCCCATTGGGTATGTACTCAAAAAGAAATATGGAGTTCCGTACATTATCCGTTTTGGCGGCGGAGATATTCCAGGATTTCAGGAGCGGTTCGCATTTTTGTATAAGTTGATTGGACCATTTTTGAAAAGGATTTGGAATCATGCAGATGCATTAATTGCAAACAGTGAGGGCCTAAAAAAGCTGGCATTGGATTTTTACGACAAGAATCCAGTTGATGTAATTAATAATGGCGTCGATATAGAAAGCTTTTACCCTTCTATGAAAAATATAAACAGTCATGACTCTAATGATGAAAGCATAAATCTTTTATTTGTTTCCCGTCTGATTGAACGCAAGGGTTTGCAGTTTATTATCCCCAAATTAAAGGGCATTGAAAAAAAATCCCATAAAAAAATATGCCTGCTTATTGTCGGTGATGGACCATACAAGGAAGAATTGCAAAGAATAGCTCAGATGTACGATTGTATGGACATGATTTGCTTTGCGGGGCAGAAAGATAAAACAGAATTGCTCCCTTTTTATCAGCAGGCAGATATCTTTATTCTTCCGTCTAAAAAAGAAGGGATGCCCAATGTTGTATTGGAAGCCATGGCATGTGGACTTCCGATTGTAATGACGCCCTGTGAAGGAAGTAAGGAACTGGTTTCAAATAATGGCATGATTTCTTCCATTGATACATTTGCAGATAAAGTTACCATGTTGTGCGAAAATGCCGAGCTGCGGCGAGACATGGGACGAAATAGTCTTGTAATTGTAGAGAAAACCTTTCAATGGAAAAGTGTAGGAAGAATATATATGGAATTGTTTGATAAAATAATAAAAAATGATAAAAATTGGAGTGAAACATAAAGAATGAAGTACACAATAATTTCGTGTTCAGTCCCGGCCGGAACAATTCTGAGTCACACAAAGGAAACAGAGGTTGATATAAAGTGGGCATTTAAGGGAAGCAAGTCAAAAATATTCACATATATCAGGATGATGTGGTTCAAATATAATTTTCCAATGAAGAAAATATGGTTGAATAATGCATTAAGTGATTTGGGAGATGTAATGATCGTTTTTGATTCCTGTGTAAATGAATACATTCTTGCTTGGTTAAAAAAAATGTATTCGGACAAGCGGTTCATTTTTTATTATTGGAATTCTATCAACCACACGTCATTTCCGGTTGAAAAGGTCAGGGAATTGGGATATGAAGTATGGGGATTTGATCCGGCAGATGCCAGCAAATATCAATATCGACTCAATCCACAGTTTTTTTGTCATAACTGGTATAACAGTCTGGATCCGGCAGATGTTCCGGAGGTTGATATCGGCTTTGTTGGCAGAGACAAAAATGGTCGTATGCAGTTAGTACAAAAAGTTCTTTCAGAGTTAAACAAAATAGATAATTGTACAAGCAGCATCTATATTACGGCGCCTAAATGGTATCTCTACTTTTTTAACAGGAACTATAAAAGAATCTTGAATTTTGAAGATATGATTCGGAAAGAAATGCGTGCGCGGATTCTGCTGGATGTTGCAAACAGTGAAAGATGTGGTTATACACTGCGCGTATATGATGCACTATGTAATGGACGTAAACTGATTACAAACAATATAAATATTATAGATGAAGATTTCTATGACAAGCGAAATAGTTTTGTCTATGGTTTGGATTCACCAGAGGATTTTGAAACGTTTGTAAACACGGATTTTAGCAGGGAGAAGGAGGATAAATTAGAAAACAGTAATATGTCAAATTGGTTGGCAAGGTTTCTGTAATGTTTTTCTATGGAATCTTGAAAGGGCAAAAATATGTTTTATAAATTAAGGATTCGGTTGAAAGACACACTTTTAACAAATATCGTTTGGTCTTTTGCGGCAAAAGTATTTGCTATGGTGTTTTATTTTTGGGGAGATGTGTTCTATGCGAGGTATTTAGGGATAGACAATTATGCAGAATGGGTATTTTTCTTTTCGATTGCAAATATGGCTTTTTGTATAGGTTGGTTTGGAATCAATATATCATCGAAAGTGCATATTGCAAAGAGTGATGAACGGGAAAAGTGCTTTGGTGCGTCCGTGGTCGTTCGTGGATTTATCAGCGGCGTTATTTTAATAATTATTCTTTTGTTGGCGCCCCTGATTGCAGAAAAGACAGGATATCCCCAGCCATATAAAAATCTAAAATGGTTGATGCTAATTATGGGATGGATGGTGTTTTTTAATTCCTTTACCGAGTTTTTTAAACAATTCTATATAGGGATTCAAGAGTATAAAAAATTATGTGCAGTGACATTTATAGAACATTTTTCCTATTGTTTTTTTTCTATAGTTTTTCTTCTGTTATACCAGAATCCAATAAGCATAGCACTCGGTTATTGTGTGGCAGGTGTAGTTCTTATAGTATGTAACTTCTCAATACTATTTAGAAAGTATAATAAAAATTTGGTAAGTGAAGGGATAAGAAATTGTAATCTACAGGGAAAAATTTTAAAATATGCGATGCCGCTAGTTCTGACGTCCTTGGGAGGACTGGTCCTTATGGAAATGGATACATTTATGCTTGGTTTATTTTGTTCTAAAGAGCAAGTATCTGTCTATTCAATTGCAAAACAGTTAGTGTCAAAGGCTACAAATGTAAATATGGCAATATGGACTGGAACTGTTGCTTCATTGGCAATGATTACAAAAGAAAACTTTGTAGAGAAGAGAAATAAGTTTCAAAAGGTAAAAAGGTTAAATAATACAGTTTCAGCAACGATTTGCATATGTTTTGCATTCTTTGGAGGGATAGTTATTAAATATTTATATGGTAATCAGTATTATCAAGCAAGTAGGATTTTGTTGTTGCTAATACCATATTATTTTTTGTATGGAATCTCATCTCTATATGCAAACTTTCTGGATTTTATGGGGCATGCAAGAATAAGGGCATTGTGGTTTATTTCTGTCATTGTGATTAATTTTTCCTTAAACTATCTGCTGATTCCGCTATGTGGTGCAACTGGTGCTGCGATTGCAACAATTACATCAATTATACCTTATACGATTTACTGTATATATGATGTATGGAAAATATTTAAGAATAAGGCAGCCTGCTATGGCTGTTCGGAAAAAGGAGATTAAAAAATGAGTTTCATGATGGCGTTTGGACTGGCGAGTATTATGCTTTGTATCGGGATTTTATTACGGGCAAAAATATCGTTTCTGAGAAATATGCTTGTGCCGGCAAGTGTAATAGGTGGAATTATCGGAATTATATTTATGAATGTAGTTTCAGAAGCTGCGATAGATGTCGGGACGGACGCAGCCATGTTCACGGATATTGTAAATAATCTGTTTACGATTTCATTTATTTCTATTAGTCTGGGGAGTTCGCAAAAGGGAGACGGTGACAGCACGAAAGGCATTATTAAAGGGGCAGCAGCAATGGGGCTGGTATGGTGTTTCCTATATGCACTGACACCAGTTATTGCAACTGGAATTGTTTATATGATTGGTAGAAGTGCCGGTATGGATGCCATATATGGCATGCTTGTCCAGTTTGCGTTTTGTCAGGGACCAGGGCAGTCAGCAGCATATGGCGCTATTTTTGAGCAGTATGGGTGGAGTAACGCTTCTACGGTAGCGATTGCACTGTCAGCGATAGGTTTTGTTGCGGCATTTCTTGTCGGAATACCAGCCGCAAAGATGGGTATAAAAAGAGGCATATCGAAAAATTGCGGTAAGCTGAATGAATCTATTCTGAAAGGATATCTTAAAAAGGAGGAGCAAAATGAATATATGGTAAAAGACACTACCTGCAGTTGTAATGTCGAGACACTGTCTTTTCATTTTGCACTGATAGGATTATGCTATGTGCTGGCGGTGGGTATTGCCAGAGTGCTTTCGCTGATACCAGGTTTTCTTGGCACATCAATGAGTAGTATGATGTTCATGAATGGAATGTATGCTGCATACATAGTTAAATTTCTGATGAATAAACTGCATCTTGGGTTCTTGCAGGAAAATACATTGCAAAGCAAAATTACAGGATGGACGGCAGACTACCTTGTGGTTTGTGCATTTATGGCAGTTTCATTTGTCATGATTAAAGACTGGATATGGATTATTTTAATTGTGTCTGCTGTGATTACAATTGTTACATTTGTAGTCTGTTTCTACTTTGGACAAAGATTTGGCGGTACCAATGATTTTGAACGTACATTGGGCTTATATGGAACATGTACGGGAACAGTTCCAAGTGGTGTCGCGTTGGTTCGGATTGTAGATCCCGATTTCAGGACAACGACCAGTGTGGAATTAGGAGCATGTAATCTGGTCATGATTGCCAGTACACCAGTGTATATCATTATATTGGCTCTGGCATCTGGAAGCATGGAAATAATGCCTGCGATTGCAGGACTTGTGGTGTGTGCTGTCATATATCTGATAGGATTAAAAGTAGTTGGATTATGGGGAGCAAAGACATATAGCTGGAAGGAGTAACAGGGATGGAACAGATATTTTACAATGGAAAAATAATTACAATGTGTGCAGTTGATGAAGCTCAGGAGCGCAGCATAGAACCGGAAGCTGTTCTGATAGAAAACGGAAAGATTAAAATGACAGGAAAACTGTCTGACATCGAAGAATGTGCGGATGCATCGGCGCAAAGAAGAAATCTGGAGGGAAAATGCCTCATGCCTGCATTTATCGATGCCCATAGTCACTTTGTCATGAACGGACAGATGTCAGCTATGGCGGATTTGTCAGACTGCGCGTGTTTTGATGATGTGATAAGTGTTTTAAAGAAATATATAGCGGTAAACAATCTCACGAAAAAAGAAGTAGTTCTTGGATTTGGATATGATCATAATTTCCTAAAAGAATACGCCCATCCTGACAAGCGGGTGCTTGATCAGGCAAGTTCGGAAATCCCCATTGTTGTTTTGCACATTTCAGCGCACCTTGCCTGCGCGAACTCAGCAGCACTTCGTCTTGCCGGAATAGACGAAAACACAAGCGATCCGGATGGTGGAATTTTTGGGCGTTTTCAAGACAGCAGAGAGCCGAGTGGCTATGCCGAGGAGTCGGCGGTTGGTCTGCTGCAGGCAGCGATCATCCCACGCATAAAGTTTGATATTGCATCGGTAATGCAGAATATGCAGGCAGAGTATTTGAAAAACGGAGTTACCACTGTTCAGGATGGTGCGTCAACACAAAAGGATGTAGAAATGCTTATTCAAATGAATGATGCAGGCTGCCTGAAGCTGGATGTCATATCATATCCGCTTATAACAGCAGATGGTGAACAGACCATGAGCTTGTATGGAAAGGACTATTGTGATTATAGAAACCATTTCAAAATTGGTGGATATAAAGTTGTTTTGGACGGCTCGCCGCAAGGACGATCAGCATGGATGTCCGAACCGTATTTGGGAGGAGAACCTGACTATTGTGGGTATCCATGGTTGAAGGATGACATTCTGTACGAGTATATACGGAGAGCAATGCATGAGAATCGGCAGATATTAGCGCATTGTAACGGCGACGCGGCAAGTGGTCAATTTATAGCTGCGTATGAGTCTGCACTGCGGAATACAGACAATAAAAAGGATTTGAGACCCGTTATGATTCACTGCCAGACAGTCAGAAATGACCAGTTGGACAGAATGGCAAAAATATCTATGATTGCGTCTGTTTTTGTTGGGCATGTCTGGTACTGGGGTGATGTGCATATGAGAAATTTTGGTGCGGAGCGGGGAAACCGTATCAGTCCGGTAAAAGATGCGCTGAACAGAGGAATTTGTGTGAACTTTCATCAGGATACGCCTGTTACAAAACCTGATATGCTTCATTCAGTGTGGTGTGCAGTCAACAGAGTAAGCAGAAGCGGATGCAAAATAGGAGAAAATCAGGCAATAGATGTATATGATGCTCTGAAAGCAGTGACAGTGAATGCGGCTTATCAGTACTTTGAGGAGAATACAAAAGGCAGCATTTCAGCAGGGAAACGGGCAGACTTGGTTATATTAGACAAGTCACCGCTTGATGTGGATAAGAAGGAAATCAATGAAATCAATGTGTTGGAGACAATTAAAGATGGGGAGACCGTATACAGGAGGAACTGAAATTGGGGAGACATGGTAAAGAACACGATATTGGAAATGCAGCTAAGTTCCAGCGGCTGATAAAAATAAGAATGAAACTCATTGCGTGTTCTGTGTTTAAAAAACTAAGTTTTGAGACAATTCTGTGGATGAACAGGATAAGAGAGCCGATTGATATTAATAATCCAAAAACATTTGATGACAAAATGTGGTATATGAAAAAGCACTTTTACAGTGCTCTTGTGGAAAAATGTGCAGATAAAGTTACTGTTAGGGATTATGTGAAGGAATGCGGACTAGAAGATATCTTAGTACCTATATATGGGATTTATGATAGTCTTGATGAGGTAGACTTTCAAACGCTGCCAGAGGAATGTTATATTAAGTGTAATCACTCGTCAGGGTATAATTACCTGTACCGTAAGAATAGGACAGATGAGAATTGGTTAAAGAAGTTGTTTTGTCTGTACCAGAAATATAGTTATTATGCAGTGAAACGAGAATGGTCATACAAAAATATAGTACCCAAAATTGTGCTGGAGAAGAAACTCCAAAGTAAAAATGGACAGCCACTGCTGGATTATAGAATGTTCTGTTTTCAGGGAGTTTTAAAACTTGTGATGGTCAATAAAGGAACTGCAACGAGTGAAGGGGAACATGCCAGCGGTGTGCAGCGTTCTTTTTATACGCCCGATTTCCAATGGATTCCAGATATTACGATCATGGGAGACAGTCCGTCGCCAATGGCTTTGGAAAAGCCTCTAGGATGGGATGAAATGGTTAGCGCCGCTCAGATTCTTTCAAAACCGTTTGCTTTTTGCAGGGTTGATTTGTATTTTATAGATGGAAAGGTTTACCTCAGTGAGATGACATTTTTTCCAAATTCTGGTGTAAATCGGTTTCAACCACAGGAATGGGCGCTGCGACTTGGAGAATGGGTTGATTTGGACAGATGTATTAGCAATCCGGTGTATCAGTATATGGAGTAATCACGGAAAGGTTTTCAGGTTAATTACTGTTGCTATTCATAGAGAAAGGAAGGTTATGTGCATGATGCAATTGTATCATGTAAAATAATCTGAAAAATATCACATTAATTCTAAAACAATTGTATTGGAAATGGATACCTTATTCATGTAGGAGAAAAATGGAACAAGTCAGATTACACCAATACAAGAAACAAGTGATAGAAGAACTAAAAATGAACATAAAAAGTAATGATGATGCACAAGGATTTCAGGGAATATTAGACAGAATCATGATGCATGGGTTAAGTGTATACAATTATGATTTTGTGGACAATTATGACTTTCGGCAGTATATTGATAAAATACAATATGACGGACAGGTAAAATGTATTATTTTTTAAGAAATGGGAAAAAATGTATATTAGCATTGTAAAATTGCCAGTATATAAAGCCGGTCAAAGGATAGATGCCATTGACATTTTTCATGATAAAATATATACTTAAACGTGTCTTTGTTTGCACAAACTGATTAGATTGACTTTGTGGAGGGAAAGTTTTAAAGATGCTATTTAATACGGTGCAGTATCTGATATTTTTGCCGATTGTGGTTTTGATTTATTATATTCTTCCCCAAAGGGTGCGTTATGTGTGGCTGCTGGGTGCAAGCTGCTATTTTTATATGCAGTGGAATAAAATGTACATCCTTCTTCTATTGTTTTGTACTGCGGTCACATATACGGGCGGGCTGCTCATCGAGCATTATAAGAGTGCGCATAAGGGGCACAATGAGAAAAGGCGTGACAATAAAAAGCTGTGTCTTATCGTGTGCATTGTACTGAACCTGGGGGTTTTATTTTTCTATAAATATTTTTCATGGGGAATCTCCATGCTCAACCGCATTCTTTCGGCTGTCCATGCGGGTGAAATCACATGGGGGATGTCGATAGTGCTTCCTGTCGAGATTTCTTTTTATGTTTTGCAGTCGCTGGGGTATCTGATTGATGTGTACCGGGGAGATATCTATGCGGAGAAAAATTTTATCCGCTATGCGCTGTTTGTCTCATTTTTCCCCCAGCTGGTGGCGGGACCAATTGAACGTTCTAAAAATCTGCTGGTGCAGCTGCACGAGGCACATGGTTTTCAATACGAGAATGTGAGAAAGGGTGCCATACTGATTTTGTATGGGCTGTTCCTGAAAGTGGTGATTGCGGACAGGGCGGCAATTGTGGTGAATACTGTGTATGAGGACAGTGCGGGCTATCCCGGCTTCTTTATTTTGATTGCGACGGTCTTATTTTCCATTCAGATTTACTGTGATTTTTATGGGTATTCCACAATTGCGAGAGGTTCCGCACTGCTTATGGGCATACGGCTGATGGATAATTTTGACGCACCGTATTATGCCAGGAGCGTTCGGGAATTCTGGCGGAGATGGCACATTTCGCTGTCGGGATGGTTTCGGGATTATCTTTACATTCCGCTTGGCGGCAGCAGAAAGGGTACAGCGAGGAAAGAGTATAACCGGATGGTTGTGTTTGCAGTGAGCGGGCTTTGGCATGGGGCATCGCTTAGTTTTTTGTTCTGGGGATTGTTAAACGGCATGGGACAGGTTGCCGAGGATCTGGCAGAAAATATTAAAAAGCGTTTGGGGAATCCACACATGCAAAAAGCAGTGTGTTTTAGTAAAAAGCTGTGCCAGACACTCTGTACCTTTGGGTTTGTGACACTTGCGTGGATGTTTTTCCGTGCGAGTGGATTAAAGGATGCATTTCTGATTCTGCGGGATATGTGCAGCTGCATGAACTGGACGATTTTGTTTGACGGTTCGCTCTATGAACTTGGCGTGGCGCGGGGACCCATGAATATGCTGCTGATGGCGATTGTGGCGTTGTTTGCCGTGGATTACCTGAAATATAAGGGGCATGACGTCGCGGAGCTGTTTTTGAAGCAGGACTGGTGGTTTCGCACAGTTATAATTATGGCGATGACTTTTATTACCCTGTTGTATGGTTGTTATGGAACCCTTTATGACACCACGCAGTTTATTTATTTTCAGTTTTAAGGTTAGGGGGCGTTCAGAAAATGAAATGGTTTCGGAGAATTGCAAGAATCATGGCGCGCGTTTTAATTTTCTGCGTCGTTTTGAGCGGTCTGAACTATATTTATGTAGATGTCCCGCCCTGGGAGCGCATTCTGTGGCACAATTTTTATCAATCCGAGGGGAAAATTGATAATCTGTATCTGGGTTCTTCCCATGTGTACTATGACATTGACCCTTTTCTGATGGATGAATTAAACGGACAATATAATTTTAATCTGTCAACTTCCGGTCAGGTGATGAACGGCACATATTATCTTTTGAGGGAGGCGGACAAGCATAACGATTTGTCCCATGTCTATATAGAATTGTATTATGGCAGGAATACCGGGGGGGATGGTGACCGGGTTACGCAGGAACCATGGTTCAACTGGCAGAACACTGACTGTATGAAATGGTCTGCCAATAAGATCCTATATATGCTGTCCATTACCAATGATGTTGAAAATTATATTGATTTGCTGATACCGTTTAGCAGATACCGCGAGCATCTTGGGGACTATGAATATATTAAATCAACAATTGAAACAAAAGTGAGCGGGGAATATCAGTACGTTGACGAGTTTGAGGAGTACCTGGATAAAGGGTTTCGATATTCGGAGATTGTATATAAAGCAGAAGACAGGGCATTTAAGAGAAATCAGACTCTGGGCGAGAACCCAATGGCACAGAGCTGTGAGCTGTATCTGCGCAAGGCGATTGAATATTGCCAGAAAGAAAATATTCCTGTCACGTTGTTCATATCGCCGATGTATAATCTTCAGCCTGTCAGTGCAGGAAATTATGACAACTATATCAACCAGATAAAGGGAATTGCTGCTGAGTATGGTTTGGATTTTTATGATTTTAACCTTGCAAAGGATGCATATCTGCCAATACAGAAACTTGAATATTTCAGGGATGTTGACCATCTGAATTCGACAGGAGCAGAGGTATTTACGCAGTTTTTTCATAAAGTGGTAACAGGCGATGCGCGGCAGAACCAGAAGTATTTTTATGATTCCTATGCACAGAAGCTTCAGAGCCTGGAACCGGAAGTCTATGGAATCCATTACTGGAAATCGGGCTCGGAGACATTTATGAATGTCGCGTCAAACAGGGATTCCGGTATGGAATACCGGATTGTCATCACGCCGGATGAATTTTCGGGCAGGGAACCATACGTTGTGCAGGATTTTTGCGAAAATAAGGAATTTACCGTTGAGGATGGAAATGGAATTTGTACGGTTGAGTACCGTATGAAAGATTTCCCTAGTGCTGTGCGCACTGTGGAGGTGGTATTTGAATAGTGTACGGTGGTAATTAACAGTTTTTATGAAAAGAAAGGCCAGTTGAGAGGAAGAATATGTACATGAAAAAGAAAAAAATAATAACGGTGGCTGTCATGGTTGTATTATCAATACTTCTGGCATATTTGCAGTTTGTGCAGGCACGATGCAACTCGGATGATGCGGGAACATATATATATATGTATAATCATTTTGAATTGGGAAATAAAGCGCTTACAATAAAAGATTATTTAAATCCATGGTTTTACTGCGCAGCAGCAGCATATCTGCTAAATGTTGGAGGAAGCGGGGCATTCAGTTCCCTTGCCTATCTTTCCTTATGGTATGGCGGAGCAGTTTTTTTCACGTTTCTTTTGACGATGAAAAAAACTGATTCTGGGTGGATGTTGGCGATGGCGGTATTTATCCTTCTGCCATACAGTCAGACGAATAAGTATCATATGATGGCGGCGCTTGTCACACTTTTTTCAATATGGGCGCTGCAATGTTATAAGGATACCGGGAAAAAGTGGATTTTGGCAGCTGTCGTTCTGATGGCAGTATATTCTTTTCTGTTTACAGACGACAGGCTGCTGCTGCTGGTCTTTTTGGCTGCGACAGGGATTGTTTATTTTGCGATTCTTTTCTTTCAGGATCAGGACAGGCGCAAGTATTTGTACATGGTGGTATTTGGCGGGATACTGGCTGTGGGTGTGCTCAACTTTGCCGATATCATTATTGAAAAGCTTCTGGGACAGGGAACTGGGATTTCAGGTGTGCTGGGGGGCTATGGGGGTGCCGATTACTTTAACTGGATCGATGTGGAGACCTTTTTTTTGAAAGGAATCCCGTCTATTATTGGTTCGCTGTTCGTTCAGTGGAATATTCCCATTCAGGGTGGAATGATGCAGTTGAAGTCCATTTACTGGATTATCAGGATTGTCATTGCATGTCTGGCTCTGGCTGCCTTGTTTGACCGGTGGAAGCTGATAATCAGAAAGGGAATTAAGGATGTAGAGCCGTTGGATGCGCTGTCCGTAATATGTACTACGGTTGCTCTTGGCGTCAATGCCCTGAATGGAATGGTACAGTATTATAGCGTGACGAATGCTCCCATGAACAGATACGCAAGTGTATGCTGGTTTTTGCTCGTGGTCATTCTGGTAAGATGGCTGGACGAACGCCTGGAAAGAATAGTGGTTTATCCAAATATATCCAACAATTTGTTCCTTGGGGGAATATTTGTCCTGCTCACGATAGGGTACATCAATCCGGTTTTTGCCCCGTCAGAGGACATTGTAAACAGCTCTTATGCAGTGGAACTTGATTATTTAAAAGCGCATGGAGATATGTATAAGTATGGATTGGGAAGCTATTGGAAGTCCAAACCAATTACAGCGGCGACAAATGCAGCGTATGTGGTGTGCAATGGCAGGATAGAGGAGGATGCGCTTGTATGTAGCAAGAAGGATGGATTTTATACGGATGGGGGAAACTATTTCAATTTTATCGTGTCTGATGCTGGTAGTGAGATGACGGTGTCTCCGGAAAATATAGAGCGTGTACGGGGAGATTATACGGATATTTATTCCAATGGAGATACAATCTATATGTATGATTATGACATCCGGTTTGATCCGACAATCGTTATGGATACGGCAGGCATGGGGTATGAGCTTACGGATACGATTGTATATCAAATGGAATTGCCAGTAGGGACGAGCAGGATAGAAGTCACGACAGCGGCGAAAGATAATCTGGTACTGGCAGTTGTGGACAACCCGGATATCACTGATGTGAGGATTGGCAGCAAGGGGGACAATATTGCAACAGCCGAGGTTACGTGTCTTCAAAATACACAGATAGGAGTTTCGGTAGGACGTAGGGAAGATATTCTCACGGAGCTTTATAAAGTAGAAGTGAAAAGAACAGCCGGAGCTGTCTATGTGGATGCAGGGCAGCCGGTGCTGTCGTTGAATGATGGCAGCTATATCGTTACGTTTTCAGGCGAGGACCTGAAAGACATGAAAGTAAACTGGAGGGTTGACGGTGAGGTGACGCAGCTGACAAACGGAAGGATAAAAAGGCGTTACCTGGTCAGGGTATCAGGGAAACAGGATGTGCAGTATGAGGTGATACCCAACGGTGCCGTTGTAAATTCGGTATATTATGAAAATGAGGATCTGTTTGGAAAATAGAATGTTACAGATGGAGAGGTAATTAATACAAAGCTGGTATCGGAGTATTCATATGAATAGGAGTTTTTAATGAAAAAATTAACAATACTTGCGCTTTCATGGCGCGACATCGGTTCGCCAAAGGCAGGCGGCGCTGAGGTTCATACACATGAGATGTTAAGAAGGGCTGATAAAAATAAATATAAAATATATCATTTTTCGACAAGAAGCAAAGGACAGCCAGAACATGAGGAAATTGACGGCGTAACCTACATCAGGCATGGGAATGCATTTACTGTCATTCCGGCAGCTATGCGTTATTATAAAAAGCACTGCGGAAACATAGACTTTGTGATTGACCAATGTAATACGCACCGTTTTTTTACGCCGTTATGGGTCGAACCCCAAAAGCGGATTTTCTATATTCACCAACTTACCAAGGAAATCTGGGATTACAGTGCAAAATTTCCGCTTAGCAAGATAGGAAAGGCGCTTGAGGAGAGCTTTCTTAGGCTGAATCGTCATGATCCGGTTATCACTGTTTCAGAATCAACAAGGGACGAGCTTGTTGAGAGAGGATTTGATAAAAACAAAATAAAGATTATTTATAATGGGGTTTCTTTTAAACCGTGGGAGCGCAGCGAGTGGTTATCCAAGGAGAAAATGCCGGTATTTATTTATGCAGGCAGATATTCGCCATATAAAGGAATAGATGTTGCTGTGGAGGCTCTTATCCGTATAAAAAAGGACTATCCGGATGCAAGATTGTGGATAATTGGAAAAAAGGATCAAGAATTTGTAGACAGGAACCTGATGCCGGCATGTGTAAAACAGCACCTTGTATGGGAAGATGTGTCAGGTGATAATCCGAAGGGTGATATTGTCAGCTGGGGGTATGTCACGGAGGAAAAAAAACTTGAGCTTATGAGCCGTTCATGGGCGCTTCTTTTTCCTTCTATCAGGGAGGGCTGGGGGATTCCTATTACGGAGGCAGGCTGTGTGGGGACACCGAGTATTGTATTTGATTCGCCAGGCATACGTGACGCGGTTGATTATGGAAAGGCGGGGTACCTGTGTCTTCAAAATACCGCAGAGGGACTGGCAGAACAGATGCGGAATGTCATTTCAGATAAAGCGTCGTATGAAAACGTGAGGGAAAGCGCCTGCCGGTTTTCATCGCGGTTTTTATGGGATATAGCAGGGAACGATTTTGGAGCGTTTATTGATTTTCTTGCATGAATGGGTGGTCAAAACGCACACTTCGCGCTTTGACCGCAATAACCCCTTCCACCTAGTGTTGGCGGATGTTGGAACGTTCGTTTTCTGCCACGAAAGAAAAGATTTGCATGGTATAATTCTATATAACAATTATAAGGAACATAGAAAGGCATTATCGGCAGATGCTATTACGCAGCAATTGGTCTCCCCGGAATAAATGCTTGTACAATATGGTATATTTTTTCCTTGCAAAATCCGCTTAATATTTTTTATTGTGTTTTTTTCTCCCCGTCTTTGTGCATCATCTATCAATATAACAAAGCTTTCCTCCAAAACATCAGGAATAAGTTCTAGAATATCCCTTCGGTTATATTTATATTTCCTGTCTCCAATTGGTGCGTCAATAGAAATGACAGAAAATTTTTTCCCTTTTATATCTTTAGCAAGGTTTTCATATGCATTATATTGAGTTCCTTTATAAATTTTTTTAATCATATTTTGTTTTGCTATTATACAATTTGATGGCAGCGGATGACTTAGGGTGTAAAAGTTAATCCAGTCATCATTATGTTCGGCAATTAAATAATTATACTGAGAGGGAGACTGAGTGTCCATCATATTTTTTTCTATATAATTAAAGTATTGCGAGATCAGTGTGGAAGAAGCACCCAATCCTAATTCAAGGACTGATTTCGGATTCTTATCATTTAAAATTCTGGTCATTACATAAAGATAATTATAGCCAACTGCCCACCTTCCAGGGGAAATGCTTGGCATATTTTCAAGCCAGGGAATTCCCCGTATAGTGTCATGCCATATATTTGACCAGTATATTTCCCTCACAGTTCCCCTAAAATTCATTATTAAATTTAACAACATATAAATACATCACCTTTCTTTAAAAAGCAAAAATTAACGTGGCATGAACACCGAAAGCCGTTTGTCAAGACCAAAGGTTTTTAACAGCCATGGAATGGACTCTTTGTAGTCATAGGTATGGTAGTAAATCAGAAAATATCCTGTATTGGGTATTATGCAGCACAGCATGAATTTTAAAATTAAGCCTATAATTCCACCCAGTGTTATATGACGGCATATTATAATCATGACTATGCTGATAAAAGCAGTGACTGAGGCATACCGCAGATGGGCGAGAAAAAACTCGCCAAGCTTCCCATTTTTAAAGTAAAACTGAAATACAATTTTAGCGCCAAATCCAAATCCAATAATAATCAGTGAAAGGAGGGAGGCGAGGATAATGCCATGTATTCCCATAACCTGGACAAAAATATAGTTTAAAATCAGGTTGGAAATGCTCTCTGCAATTGTCCGGATGCGGTTTTCGTACCATAACCCCTTTGCATCAGAGTACAGTGCCCTGATTGTCCCCATAGTCTGCGCATAGAAATATATGCTTAATAAAACTACAACGGAGTAATCAAACATGAGCTGTGCGCCCATCCATAGTTCCATAAATGGCTGGAACAGGCACAACAGACAGACAGTACACCATCCGCTAATCCACATGAAAATAAAGTTTAGCTTTTTCATATCATTATAATTTTTTTCTACAGTTTCCTGAACAATGCTGTTTCCCACTCCGGCAAGTATGGAGTCTTTTATAATAGACAGAAAGGAAAGCAATGCCACTGTCACATACAGGTAATTGGCATATATTGCAGTCAGGGAAATGTTCAGGAATCTGGATATGAATATGCTGTCAAATGTGTTTCTGGATGCAGAACACAACTGATAGACAGCCAGACCAAAAACCTTTTCCTTGATTTGTGCCTTGATTTCAGGAGACAGCAGTCCCTTGCAGACAAGCCTGGGATACATTTTTTTTACGATAAAGGCATTTATGACATTGTTGAGGCAGGTGCAGGCAGGCATTGCCAGTAAAAACAAGTAATAATTATTAAATCCATAGAGAATCGCAATCTGTGAGATGTTCAGGATCACAGATGTAAACGTACTCACGTTATTTAACAGATCAACTCTCTGATAGGCATTTAAAAGTGCCGTTTTGTATGCGTACATCCAATAAGTCAGGGATGTATTGACTAAGTAAATGAAGTACAGCGCATAGATGTTTAAGCTGCTGGGATAGTCTCCGTTTATCAGGTGGGGAATAAACGGTATAAGTATCAGCCCGATAATGAAAATAAGTGTACCCATTATCCGATAAATATTTCTGTAAAATTTCAGCAGGGCGCATATTGTCTCCTCATCATTTTCGGCAATGGGCTGATACATATTGTATACAATCGCACTTCCAAATCCCAGTTCTGCAAGGTTTAAGACCTGTAGCACAGAACTGAACAGGCTGTCCAGACCCAGATATTCAATTCCTAATTTTTGTATCAGGAATGCCCGGATAAAAAAAGGAAGAAAAATTTTTGTCGCCTTGTTCACGATTCCTGAATAAATATTTCTTTTTGCGTTTTGCGTTCTTGCTAAGTTCATTGGCAGATATACTTTCCTTTTAAGACTGTCCTTTTTGCTATGCGTCAATAAGTTTTTTAAAACGCTGCGCCATCATTGCGCTGCTGTATTTGTTTAAGAACTCTCCATCAGAATGGCATTCAAGATGCCCGTTTTTCATAAATTCCTGATATCTTGACAAGATCCACTGCTTGGCTTCTGCGTAGTCTTTCATGCCGCCGGCTTCTTCCAGGGTGCATCCCAGCCGGGCTCTCTGCGTTATTTTCTTAACGGCGCTTCCAACGGCGGTTCCGGATATAATTGAAAAAACAGGTTTTTGCATCATAAAATACTCTATGAATTTTCCTTTCATGACATCCCGCTCTTTTTTTGTATTCCATGCCAGCACACAGAGAATGTCCGACTGGTATTGAAGCTCCAGCGCCTTTTTTCTGGAAAGCTTCCCCTTGTTGACCAATATGCTTTCCATACCGCATTCCTTTGCCTGTTTTTGCATGATGTGGTAGTCCGTCCCTGCATATATAACAGAGATATGTTCTTTGCTTATCTGTTTTTCAAGTTCCAGTTCATGTAAAATTTTAAACAAAGGTTTCATATTGTCCTTGCCGTCATATATTGTTCCCGTATATGTGATCCAGAGTTTGTTGTGGTGTTCGCAATTTGACAGACCCGAAATGTCCTCCTTGTCAAAACCGTTGCGGATCATGTGGAATTTTTCCATATATTTTCCCGAACCAATATGTGTCCTGCCGGCACCTGTAATATATGCAGCATTTTTATCTGCTTTGTAAGCCACATAACTAAGATACCATTTCAGAAATCTGCCTGATGTAGTGCATGGATCCCTGTAATCAACAATCCATTTTAAGCTTTTGTTGAGCTTTTTATATTTCAGTCCGAGAAGCAGGCTTCCTGTAGGTCCCCAGGTGGTGAGCATAGTGTCCATCTTATCCATGGGAAGTTTTTTGGAAAGTTTGATTCCTTTCCTGGCAAATGAAAGGTCATCGCATACAAAAATATATAGATCATTCAGGGCTATCAATGATTTTCCGAAAAAGCTCTTCACTTTTCCTGTGATGCTTTTTTCTTTTGCTGAAACGATACTGTTGACAGCGGAAAGCGTGGCTCTGTTCGCATCATTGCTTTCCTGCGGGCTGACCAGTCTTTTTCCGGTATGGTTCTTGAACGTCTCAATCAGGCGTATCCTGTTTAGGGGGACGGGCAGAATTGTAACATACCGGGATACTCCGTCCATGTCCCGCTGTAGTAATTCATCCCGGATGTCCTCTTCATTCAGAGAACTGCAGATGACCCAGAAATGATATTCGCCTGTCCTTGCCAGATATTTTACCATTTTTGTAAATCGGATTGCCCCGATTGTATTTCGTGGGGCAAAATGCCAGCTGATTACTAAAATATTCTTCATTTTCAACCTCTGTGCCACACGCTGTGGCATTTTCCTTCCTATTAAGACTGAATTCTGTATAGGACTCCATAGCGGATTGTTCCTACGGTTAATTTCCAAAGTGTCTTGCTGAAGCCCCATAGCAGGATTGTCCATTTAACGACATGTTCCCTGAATGTCCTGCATTTTACTTTTTTCAATTCCTTATAATATGTTTTGTAATATTTTTGAATCAGTTTTATATATTTTTTTTGCTTACGATGGTCTGTCTCGCTTGTGACAACCTGATACCATAGTTTTAGTATTACGAGATAAAATCCAATCAGATGCTTTTCATAGGCAGAAGTACAACCATGTTTTTTATAAAAATCCAGATTCAGTTTATTTGCCAGAGCCAGTTCATAATGCAGGGCGTTTGGCTGAATCAGCCGGCTGTCCGTGTATTTTGATATTCTGCGATGGATGTATGCATTGTTGAGTAAAGTTATTTTTTTCGCATAAAAAAATAAACGCGGTACACAATATACGTCATTCAAATAGTTTTGCGGAAGAACAGTTTTGGCATTATAAATGAATCTTAGCATTTTTGTATAAAAATCCCTTTTAATAAGCATGCCTACAATACTGAAATTTCCATTATTCTTTTCCGGTTCAAATAATCTGTTGAGCATTTCGCGTCCACAAATATGTTCAATACGTTTATTCTGAATATCAAATGGGCAGTTGGATATTTTACTGCTTAAGACATTTTGATAACATACAATCACAAAATCTGAATCTTTGTATTTCATCATATCCTTGAACATGTCAGGATAAAAAATATCATCCGCGTCCAAAAAAGCAATCCATGTATTTTCCTGTGCCATTTTGTAGCCATTGTCCCTGGCGTTTGACATTCCTCCGTTTTGCTGATGGCGTACCCTGATTCGGGGATCTTTTGCTGCATACTGCTCACAGATATGGGCGGTATCATCTGTAGAACCGTCGTCAACAAGTATCAGTTCATAATCCTTAAAGGACTGGTTTAGTACACTGTCCAAAGTTTCTTTTAGAAAGCGGCTGCCATTGTATATTGGAATAATTATACTCAGTTCACATTTTTTCACTATGTTATCCTCACATCTTTAAATTTTTGTAAATCATACCGATTTTCCATATGTGTTATTTCTGCGTTCTCCTCCTGTTATTTTAATAAATCCCAACAGTGCAATCTGGAAGCAAATATAATACAGGTAGACAAAGTGAAGCAGGTATGTCGGATTTTTATATATAATCGATAACCGCACACTATCTAGCACAGGAAGAGGAATAATCAACGCATAAATGCAAAATAATATCTTTTTGTATTTTAAATTTTGATTATATTTTTCCTTGGATGAAAATCCGCTTTCTCCCTTATGGAAGAGGTTATTGACTACCCGGAATCTAAGCTTTGCAAAGTATGTCCGGAGAGATGAACTGCAATTATGTCTGACATCATCGCCCTTGATACATCCACAGAGCCGGGTATCTGATATTATGGTGTCATAGGCACTACAGATAAATTCGATGGTATCATACGTATCCGGATATTTTTCACGCATATAGTCAAGCGAAAGTACAGATGTGCAGCTGTCAGCCAGTGGATAAATGTCATCAGGCTCAAATTTCATAATTGCAAATTTTCCATTTTCACGAATGATGTTTTTTTGATATGTCTCGTATTTATCCCTTTTAGTATTGTATATAAAGTAAGAAAACGGATCACCCAATGTATTCATATAGTCTGCACAAATACCACAGATTGACTTTCGCCCGCGAACATATCTGTTGGGCAGGAGCATTTTTAATTCAGGGTGTTTTTTGAGAAAATCCATTTTTTCCTGAAGCTGTGTGTGATAGGAAAATTCCTCATCCGAATCCATCCGGAGAATGTAATGTCCGGAGGCGTGGCTGGTTCCTATCGCTTTTGCATATTCTGGCAGGCGTTTTGGATTATCGTATACATCTGCACCATACTTGGCGGCAATCTTCCTGGTCGAATCAGTCGAACCGCCGTCTATAACAAGGATTTCCAGTTCGTTTTGATCAATGGACTGGCGCCGGATTGACTTTAATGTGAATCCGAGTGTGCGTTCTGAGTTGTATGAAGCTATGATAATGGAAAAAAAGGGCTGCGGCATTGTTGCACAAACCTCACTTTCATTCAGTTTTTACGGCTGTCTGTAGTGTAAACCATTTGTCGGAGCTGGTCTTTCGTAAATTGTCATATTCCAGCCAGAAATATTTTTGTATTTCTGCGTTATATGTGTCTTCATTTGTATAGGAACCGGTAATTCCGTCCTTGTCGATATAATTTCCGTAGCCTGTCAGGATGGGAACTGTTTGCGACAATTCCAACAGATAATTGTAATATGGCAGCATTTTTACGCCGGAGGTCTGTAAAAGCAGTACACCTAACTCATTCATGCTTATCATGACATCCTGCTGCCCGGCGATTGGAAAATTTGCCCATATGACAAAAGGAACAGCCCGCTGCAGAATTGCTTTATTGTCTATGGCCTTGTCCGTGATTTCCTCAACAAACGATGGGGCATGGTCTCCAGCCATACACAAAACAACGGGTCTGTCGCTGTTCTTGAAATACGTAATCAGATCATTTAATGCATTTGTTGACAGCGAAATACAGGATAAATACTCATTCAATTTTTCTTCCTGCGCTTTATTGCCGTCATAATCAATGACATGCACGATATCGTTTTCGGATGGATTGGAGTCCCAGTCACCGTGATTCTGTATGGTGAGCAGATAACAAAATATCGGCTTTTCTTCTGACAATGCATCTTCATACCATCGAATCAGGTTATCGTATGCGGAGCTGTCTGTAATGTGTGATCGTTTTCCGTAGTATTCCTTGTCTGTAAAATTATCCAGAAAATATATTTCATCAAACCCCATTTTAGGATATTGCACATTTCTTACATAATTTTCGGGAAATGCCGGATGCATGGCTATTGTATGGTAATCCAGTTCTTTCAGGTTGGATACCATACTGGCAGTATCCTGCATGTCCAATACCTGAAAAGGGGTAATGCCCTGTATCAGATAGGTCGAATTAGCTGTTAATAGTTCGTATTCTGAACTGTTTGTTCCACCTCCGACTCTGGGTACGATGACATGACCTGATATGGTATTATCCATATTATAGAATGAACTCATGTAATCAGTATCTGTTTTGATGTTCGACACGAGGGAGATGTCATAAAATGTTTCGTTCAGGATAAGGATGATATCCGGAGTCTGCATATTATCAGCAGAGATATCAAGGTAGTCATTTACTGGGATTGATGCCAAATTTTCCTCAGAGAATCCGTATGGTGCTGTAATCTCATACTCAAGTCCGCTTGCTAAAAAATATAATGGATATCCATATTTGCCTACCGCTTCCTTGAAATGCCATGTTCCACGTAAAGGGGCAGTCAGACTGTCCAAATGCAGTATTCCGATGATATATACACATCCGCATAGAAAAATAAGAATTTTTTTCCACCAGTAGATATTTGGTAAATGCTGGATTTTTTTTAGCTTCTTTACAAACAGGAAATTTGCAAGAGATAAAACGCAGATGACAGCCAATAAAATTAGTGGTTTTAGCGCTGTGAAGGAATATCCGCCTAGAACATTCATCGCTGTCCGTGTATTTGCAAACTCTGGAATTGTCAGCGGTGTTCCATGAAATTCAACGACATATATATTGACTGCCGCATAGAGCGTACAGATCGCGCAAAGTATCATTTGCGAAATCCAAAAACTGTTTGTGAAAACATATAAAATGCCTGTGAATGCAAAAATGATTCCGAGATTTATTAGGGCATAGGCAGGCTTTAGGGATAGCAGCTGCCAGAATGTCTGCGAGGATAGCTGTAAAATTGTGAAATTAATGCCGCTGATTACCAGAAGGATTCCAATTATTTTGATTTTGTAGGTAAAATATGCTTTACTGTTTGAGGGCATGATGTTTTCCTTCCTTAATTATGTGTCTTATTGAAAAGAAACAAAAATACATATATGTATACTTTTTGTAAGTTTTATTTTTTCATCAATGATACAAGTTTACACCAATTTCATATCATTTACAACATAATTTTCACCATTCTCCCATCATTTATTCAGTATAGTTGCTGTAATTTATTGGTGCATAAAATTCATGGAAATAATATTGTGGATTTTTTTGGGGTAATAGGTTATAATTGATGCAGTAAAATCGAATTTATTGAAGGACAAACCATGAAAACAATAGAATTAATCGTTCCATGTTATAATGAGGAAAAGTGCATCGGGCTTTTTTATAATGCTGTCAGGGAGGTTTTTGCAAAGCTCCCTGATTTTGATTTCATTATCACATATGTCGATGACGGAAGCAGGGACGACACTTTAAATGAAATGAAACGGACGGCGTCCGCCGCGGTGGAAGGAACCGTACAGTACATTGCGCTTTCAAGAAACTTTGGAAAGGAATCGGCAATCTATGCCGGATTAAGCAAGAGCAAGGGTGATTATGTGGCACTGATCGATGCGGATTTACAGCATCCGCCCGAACTGCTGGTCCAAATGATCGATGCAATCGAGAAGGAGGGGTATGACAGGGCGACCGCAAGGCGGGTATCGCGAAAGGGGGAGCCCCTGATTCGCAGTGCGTTTTCAAAAGCGTTTTATTCGATTATCAACCACGTCACCGTCCTTGACCTGATTTCCGGGAGCACGGATTACTGTCTCATGAAGCGGACAGTGGTGGATTCGATTGTGTCAATGTCCGAGAAGGAGCGCTTTACAAAGGGAATCTACTCATGGGTAGGGTTCAGGAATAAGTGGATAGAATACGAGAATGTCGAGCGCGCCGCCGGGCATACGAAATGGAGCTTTCTGGGGCTGCTGCGCTATGCGTATAACGGCTTTATTGCGTTTGCGACAACACCCCTGCGCGGTGTCGTTTATCTGGGAATTGTCATCACGATTGCCTCTTTCTGGTATGCTGCGTCAATCGGAATTGCGGCATTGCGTAACCCGCTTGCGCCCAGAACCGGATATAACAGCATCATGATTGTGCTGCTGTTCCTGGGGGGCGTGATTATCACGACACTGGGTGTGATTGGCGAGTACCTTGCGCGGATCTATATGGAGGTGAAGAACCGTCCCATCTATATCGAGCGGGAGACGAACATTGAAAGGGAAGAGGAAAAGGAGACAGAATGCGCTTCGGAAGGGGACAAAAGCAGCTAAATGCATCGGCAGGGCATGGAAAAGAGGGAAAATTGTCATAGAAATTGTATAAATACATCTAAAAGACCACACAAAGTCTTGAATATGAAGTCATATTTTATAAAATGGAAGTGTACGTATCATCATAACGAAATTTTACAAAATATGCATTGGGGTGGAAATCATTGAAAGTACAAGAAGCAGTAATAGTGAGAATCAGGGATTTATGTAAAGAGAAAAATATGAAAATATCGCAGCTGGCGTACGAGGCGGGGATGCCGCCATCGACTTTGAAAAATATTATGAATGGCAACAGCAATAATACTGGAATAGTGACCATCAAAATAATTTGTGATGGGCTTGGTGTCTCACTGGATGATTTTTTCCGGTGCGCACTCTTTAAGAAACTGGATGAGGAGATTGTATAATAGATAGGCACTTTTTTCCTTCATATGGAAAGCGGTTAACACCTGGAAATGATACCAGGTGTTTTTTATGCGCAGGGGTGCGTAAGGAAATTAGCAGCTCCGTGCAGGAAAAAAAGACCCAAATTATTAAAAAAATATAAAAGAATT